>Ga0105356_10003687_pt1 | contig 14957 bp, 12 predicted proteins | sample GOMGulsemesocosm_3_FD_83502 | JGI IMG/M metagenome (GOLD analysis project Ga0105356, IMG submission 83502) | Methane-oxidizing microbial communities from mesocosms in the Gulf of Mexico - GOM9D Gulf of Mexico | ecosystem: Environmental > Aquatic > Marine > Cold seeps | place: Gulf of Mexico...
CCGGCATTACTGTCGGCGGCAAAGTTATCTAGGTTCACCACCGCCGACAAAGTGCCATTGCTGGTACCGGGTTCGAACGCAAAGTTGGGATCACCTAACGCAAGCACGGTTCCGTCCGTCCAGGTATCGAGCCCCGGGGCGCCACTGGAACTGACATCTCTATTGGTACTCAACCAAATTTCGGGGGCGACCTCGGACTCATCAACGTCGCCGGCCCAGTCTAGTGCTCGCTGTAAAAGTAGATGACCATTGTTATTCAACAGTGACCAATCCATGGAACCGTCGCGACCAAACGGCAGCATGACTCGCCGGCTAGACGTACTGCCACCTCCCGCAGCCGCGGCCCCTCCTGCGAGTACAGCAATAGCCGTATCGCTGCCCCAATCTCCCAGTGACTGCAAGTCCGGCGAAGGCGTATTGTCTACCGCCAGCCCGCCCATGGGTACCTGGTAAATCGTCAGATCCCCGCTCGGGAATACCCGGGTAATGTAATGACTGTTGTCGGTCAACGCGAGGCTATGGCCCACCGGCCAATTGTTGGAACCGGCCGTCTCTATGCCGAGCTCATCGTTCTGTAGCCCCTCTTCAATCACCACACCGATTGGGGCCGTCGCCAATTTATTACTGAGTGTCGTAGAGTTGACGGTCTCCGAGAGATACACCAGATCATGGGTCGAAAATAGAGTATCAAAAGTGGATTGACCGTCACCGTCGTCGATAAGATTGACGCTGTAGCCCCAACTCTCGAACAAGGACTGTTTTAGGGCGTCGTTAGCTGCAAGGTTATTGTCGTCCCCGACCACCATCAAGATATTCCCCGCTCCTTGAGGTGCCTGACAGGCAGAGCCACAAGGACAGCTGTAGGTGATGGTGACCCGCGGCGCATCGGCAGTGGTGGCAGAATCTCGCGACTCAAACTCCGCCTTATCCAGCGGGGCATTTCCGACCAGCATCAAACCGTTGTTGGTTTCTCCTGCCTGCCACTCGCGCACCAGCGAATGGATATCAAATGCAACCCAACCGTCACCGCTGTTAATGCTGGTTGTGGACAGGGCCTCGCTGTCATAGTCGCCACCAGAGTTGTTCCAACTATTGCCGACGGTGTAGATTTCCCAGCTGGCGCCATCGGCGGTGCCGCTGCCAGCCTTGGTACCCTCCACCCAATTGCGTCGGGGGCGGTGCACGCTGGCGCTCCCCCCTGTGACGACGCTTTTGAGTTTTAGCTCCAACGTGGCTGAGAGGATATGGGTTCCGGCTGGTACCGAGCCCATGCTAAATCGAAGCAAGCTGCGAAGGGTCCAACCGGGATTGCTAGACACCCGCAAATAGCTCTCGCTACCAAAGTTCCGGTTATTGTAAAAGCTATCGATGTGAGCGTCTTCGCCAACCGTTGCCGAGAATTGTAAAAAGGCCTCGCTCATCCCCTGAAAGTCTGACACCTGATGACGCTTGAGCCTAGTGGTCACGCCGTTTGCCAGAGTGCCGACGGCTTCAATGTCCAGTGGTGCCGCTGGTGTTGTCCCCACCACCACTTGCAGGCTGGGCCGCTGGGCCGCAGCCCCTTCACTCGATACATATTCACCGTGAACGCCTTCGGCAGCCGTGGCCAGCAAGATTCCGTAATTACTATCGCCATTAACCCAGGCTTGTACCTGAGCGGTGAGATTGATGGTTACCCAGACCCCAGATTGATCGCGGGGTGCAACCATGGTCAGTACTTCGAGGTCATAGGCGGCGCCGAAACTGTCCCAGGTGACCGCGCCTTCAACCCAGTCGGTATTGATACGATGTGCGGTAATGGCGCCGGCGGGGAACTCTTTCTCGACATAAAATCGAGCCTGCGCGCTGTGGATACGGGCCCCAACTGGTAGCGCTGACAAGTCAAAACGATACAAGGCCTGCTCTATATTGCCAGCTTGATTGCGGATATGTTGATCCAATTTGGCGCCGTTATTGGTGGTGGGTTGGTCGTTGCGCACCCAAGCGTCCTGATCAACCGTCAAATTGTAGCTAGTGGTGGCGCTGCCTGATCCCGTGGCGCTGGCACTGTAGTTATCCGCTCCCATGGGCGTGGAGGCGAGGGTAAAGCTGCCCATACAGCTGTTGCGGCGCTCTGCCTGCCACAGTGCGTTTTGCAAACCGGCCTCAGCCAGATAGCGACCGCGCGCAACATCGCCCGCCCCCTGAACCAGATGCCCCTGCACAGCGCCCTCGCGGCTAATCCATAGGGCAGCGGTAGCGATGATGACAATCGTCATCATCACCGGCAACATCAGATATCCGGACTGGCCAGCAGCGCCAGCGATTTGCTGAAACTGAAGTGGGTTGTTATTCACCCGGCCGCGTGTGATCACAAACCCGACTCCAGCCGCACCCGAGTGTTTAACCGCACCTTCTGCCCGTCGGCGCCACTAAGCTCCAACGTCAGTTCTACCAATACCGTTTTTGCACCGGTACCCGCTAGCCGCTCGACGCCAAAGTAACTGACCTGTTCGGCGACCACGCTTTCGGTAAAGTCCTTGCCGTCCACGGTGGCGTCGCCATTGACATCATTGAGCGACGGCAAGCGCTCATAAAGTTGAGAGCCACTGAGGTAATAGACCACAGGCTCATAACTGTCTTCGTGTTCTTGGCCGTCCTCGTCGTCGTCATAGCGGTCGCCCTCGTCAATGATACCGTCGTAGTCATCATCCACCCCGGCGATGCCAGGCGCGCCGTCACCGTTTTCATCGCGATCCATATCCTCATCAACGCTGCCGTCGCCATCGTCATCACCCTGGCCGCGAGCCTCTTCGTCGTACGAATCGTCTTCATCATCATCGGGAAAATCGAAAGTGGCGGATGAGTCGTCGACGCCGCCATCGCCATTGTCGTCGATACCGATGATTCCCGGCGCGCCGTCGTTACTATTGTCACCCCAGGGATCTTCGTCGATACGCTCGGATTCGTTACTATCACGACTGCCGTTGTTGTTGAGGTCGAGGTAATCCTTATCGTTATTGGCGTCACTCCAGCCGTCGCCGTCTAGATCCAGCGTCGGGTTGAGAGTAACCGCCAGCACCGCAGTCGCCAGTGTACTGTCGCCCTCAGGGGTTGCTGCGGGGACGCTTTGCTGCCGCACATGTTCGCGCCAATTGGTGGCGGGGTTGTCGTTTAGGGGCAGTAACAGTCGACGACTGTTTCGCACCGAAGAGGCCATACGCTGTAGAGTAAAGCTGGCCTGCTGCGTCAGGTCATTGCGCAACTGTGTACGGGCTTGAACCTGCAAGCCGGTGCCGATTACCCCGCTGAGTCCTGCCATGACCACCGCGGCCAGCGCCAGAGTAACCAGCAATTCAACCAGAGTGAGGCCGGCACTTGCTCGTCTCGAATGAGTGGAGAGTTTATCGCGCTGCCTGCGCAGAACATTTGCGGTCATAACCGAACCAGACTTTCTAGCGCGACATCGCTATCGGCAATGGCTACTTTCACCCATATCAAACCGGCGTCGGTACCGGTAAAAGGATTGCCATCGCTATCGGCATCATCCCCGTCGTAGAGTGACAAGAATACTTGCAAATCAAGTTGGCGGTCATCAGCCATTAGCAGGGTTTCGGAATAACTGCTAGCAGTGGCTGGCCCTTGCGCAGCTGCTTCAAGTTCGGTAAATGGCTCGGCTAATACAACCTCCATTTTTGACAGCAATTGAAAGTTATCAGCGCTGAGCTGCAATTGAATTCCCGCCGCTTGGGTGCCGTGTTGCAGCGCATCCAAGGCTGGTAATAGAAGCAGTGCAATCAAGAGTGTGGCGACCAGTATCTCCATATATGACAACCCCGCCTGAGAACGCCGCAGACGTCGAAGCCCGATTTCTTTTTTCATTGTACGGTCACCCGTCCGGTGAACGGCTCCACCTGTACCAGACGCTGATGGCCGCGGTAGTTCAGGGTCACACGAGCGGCTTCCAGCTGATCAATACCACTAGCAGAGATATGTACCGGATAGCCCTGATTATCGAATCCCAAATATTCGATTGATGGCTGGCTGACAAATTTAAAATAGACATTAGCGACAGAAACTCCTTCGAGTAACGTATTGCCAGATAATTGTAGGTCGTAGAATTTTTTATCGACCGGATGTCGAACACTGTAGGTCGCCAACGGAGGCGAAACTGAGCGGTCCAACCAATAGACCCGCACCCGCTGATTGCTTGACGACGCATAAACCCCATGCGCTTCACCGCTGCGCATGGCTTCGCTGCGGGCGAAACGCAACGCGGTTGCGATTTCGGCGGCGACGGCTTCCAATTTCTGCGAATCTCCGGAGGAGAAATTAGGAATACTAATCAGCGCGACTAAGCCGAGGATGGCCGTCACAACCACCAACTCCATTAGACTATATCCGCAGTACTTTGCTCTGACGAAAACTGGCACTAGCGTACGTCCCTCCCACTTAAGGCGACAACGTCTCGAACTTATTGGATGCCTTCGACACGATGAAATTCATCCATTGCAGAGTTGGCTCGCTTAACATCGGCATCCATTTTCTGCTCCAACTTGCGGACCTTTTCCACTGCCTCAACATTGATGCCTTGGCCACGAACCACAATTGTTGGCGTAATCAAGACGATGGTTTCGGTATTGATATTGCTAGACTCCTGCCGAGAAAAAAGCCGGCCTACTAACGGCAGTTTTCCAAGCAAGGGTACCCCGCTGCGGCTTGTCGTCTGACGGCTTTTAATCAACCCACCAATAAAAGAAGTCGAGCCGCTGGGCATCAACAACTTGGTAGAAACCGAGGTGGTGGTCTGGGAGGGAATGCCATTGGACACTGTACCGGTACTCACTTCGGGGTGAATATCCAGCATGATATTGTCGTCACTATCAATAGAGGGGGTGACTCGCAGAATGACGCCGGATTCAAGAAATTCGGTACTTTCTGTGGTTACCTGATTGATCGTGACGGTATTCACATAGCCCAGCCGATCGCCTACGATGACCGAGGCCTCCTCGTTTTCCAGCGCCAGTAACTTTGGGGTGGAGAGCGTACGAGTGCGCCCCTCCTCCTCCAATGCATCGAGAAAAATTTGTAGATCGTCATCGAGAAGCTCCACCAAAAAACCACTGGCTGGCCTCGGGGAAAACCCTCTTGTGCCGACAACGCCAGTACCGTCTTTATAATCAAACAAACTGACCCAATCCACACCGTAGGCCTCGCTGTCGTCGAGGGTTATTTCCAATATACGAGCCTCGATCATAATTTGTTGAGGTTGATGATCCAGACTCGCGATCAGTTTGTCCACTCGGCGTAAGAACTCCGGCGTGTCCTCAACCACAATCATATTGCCCTCTTTCAGGGCCTTTGCTTTGCCGTAACTGGAAAGGTGGCTCTCAATAATTTCCTGAATTTTCTCGGCATCTGAATACTCGATGGCAAAGGTTCTCACTCGCGTTAGGTCGCCCTCTGTGTACTTGCCAACTTCGGTGCGTTCCACGACAAAATAACTGCCACGAAAACGCTCCACAGCATAACCCGCCGCGACCGCTATGGAGTGTATGGCGTTCTCGAGTGTCTGCCCGTAAATATTCACCGAGACCTTGCCGCTGACACCGCTGGACAACAGAATACTGGCCCGGCCTTGCTTGGCCAGCATCTCCATAACTTCAGCGATTTCGGTGTCGCGAATGGACAGCGTGATACGATTAGACTGTGCTGATCTCTGGACCGACGAAGCTGTGCTTGAATGAGTTTTGACTCGGGTCGTTGTCGCCATTCGTTGATTGTTTTCACGGAGCAAGCTTGGGCCCGATGATGACATACCCGAGTCGCCTGAACTCATTCTGCCTTCCGTAGAAGAAGCCACTTGTGTAGGAATAGTCAACCAGCTTCCCACCCGCATCTGGTTGCTGCTCCCACCGCGAAAGGCGTGGGGATTTTCTCGAAAGATCTCCGCAATAGCATAAGGCAAAGGGATAGAAGGATCAGCCCGAACCGCGCCGGCAACTTGTGAGAGCGTGTCCCCTGGTAAAACCTGGTATCTGCGATCCGCTACAAGAGAGCCCGAACTGCTTTCAATGCCATGCCCCGACGTTTGCGCCGCGCCAATGTGTGTCGAAAGAAAAGCTGCCAGAATCAGAGTCAATGCGAAGACAAGCGCTTTCAACTTAAATACAACTCTAACCTCTACCGGTTGGTTTATCTCGACCGCTAACCTCTTCTTTTGGGCTGAGGCTGCTCTTGTTAAAATCGAAGCTGCTGGTAGATGACAATCAATACAAAAAAATCGCATTAAATTCCCTATTGTCCTTTAACAATCTTTAGGCCTTTAACTATCTCTGAGGCCTTACATCACGTTCCATCAATAGTGCCACCGTTCCTGCGGGGAAGTATAAACATCTACCTTGACCAAGACCGCTTAAACAGGTTCAGTTCACTAACCTCCAGAATCTGGTTTCTCCATACTCAATACCACTTCTTTTCCCGCTTTTAGCAGCACCACCCGCCCCTCCTCCACGCGCACCAAACCAAAACCTTCTACCAGTTCACCAATGGTAATCACCTTGCCGTTAATATCGGCCATTGGGCTCCGTGTTGAAACTAGGGTGGCACGAAGTTCGAGACCTTGCAGCGATGTAGTTTGTGGTTTACGAGCACCCGCTACCGAACGGACAACATCCATTTTGGGGCGCACAAATGGGTTGTAAGTCAAACGATGGTTATTGATTTTTTGGGTAGCCTTTTTGGCCGTAACAGCCACCGCTCCACGGTCTTTCTCCGGCGAATATTCCACAGCTCCACTAGGGCCACTGGACAGACAACAGACAATCAACAGTTGCGCTTGAATACAGGCCAAGCCTGTTGTTTTACTTATTTTTTCAATTTTTACCAATCGCATAAATTTCGAGCCCTTTACCCAGCTACTCACTAATCCTCAGCCCGATAAGCCGCAATGGTCATATCGACATTGATAAGTGGTTCACCTTCGGTGTGAGATTGAGGCGTCATACGATAGAACTTAACCACAACGAACCCCAGTTCTCTGCCCAGGTCAGCCAATAGATTAAACACATCGAAATAGCCGCCAGCCATCTTCAACTCAAACAGCATCTCCCCGAATCGATCGACTTTATTGCCCTGTTTAGGAGACACCCCCATCAATTCAACTCGATTGCGCCAAGCAGCACGCTGTAACTGTCCCAAGATATATGCCTCCATTTGCTGTGCAGGAAGGTTAGCCGCATCGCCGTGCAAGCGTTTTTCCAATTGATCTATTTCGTCTTTAAGACGGCGCAGATCGACCTCCATCTGATCACCGGTAGCCACCACCTGCAGTAGAACAACACGAGCATTGAGCGCGTTTCGATAAACTTTCACCTGAGGCAGTAGCAAATACGACAAGAGCGCGGCGACAATAACTAAACCCAACAAAGCGGATATTATCTGCAACGAACGTCGCTCAATGCTCAGAGTCGTTTCAAACATCAGTTCGTCTCCATTTCGATTACCCGCTGAGCATCCGGTTATTGACGATAATCGCTAAATCAAAATCCACGACATTCACCGCGTCGTATCGGCGAATCGATGTTTTCAGCACTCTGACATCAACTATGATCGACAGCGAAAAGAGACGGTGCACAAATTGGGACAAGGCTTCGTGATCCCTAGCCTGCCCCCTGATGGTCATATGAGTTTTTATCTGCCACGCCTCAGCCTTATTTTTTTTGCCCTCGGTGGGAACTACAAGAAAGTATCCGGTACTCACTGCCGCCTGTTCCTGATCAATCACTTCTCCATCACGGTGAAATTTCCAGTCCAAGAACCAGACCTCGTCTTCACGTAAAACTCCATCCAGTGAATGAATAATATGTTCTGCCGTGGTCCCTCCGCGCAATTCACTCAATAATTTCAACTGCCGTTGTAATTCGTTTTTGTGATCGGTGAGCTGTTCTAATTGATCTCGTTGCCGTGTGGTAATCTCTTTTTCAGTCTGCAACAACTCAACTTCATCAAGAATCCTTGTCGATAGATAAGAGACGATGCCTGTTAGCAGCATAAACAGGGCAATGATTAGCACAAGTAACAAACCTGAGTTTCTAAAGAAACGCAGATGCCACAATCGCTCTCTGTAATCGCTAGGTATCAGATCAATTTCGGACATGGTTTTCAAATCCACGCAACGCCAAGCCAGTCGCGATCACCAACTGAGGTGCGGGTTCGCCATCGAAAGCGGGCGTGTCCTCGGCAGATTGGCGAAATGGTAATAAAGGGTCCGGGATCCCAATAACCGTCATGCCGAGAAGTTGAGATAGAAACTCATCAATCCGCGGCCAGCGAGCAATACTGCCAATCAGATAAATACGTTTCACTTGCTCACCGTGAGTCTCAGAGGCCGAATAAATCAACACTCGATTGATTTCATCGACCAGCTTCATCAATTTTGGTGCCATCAACTCTTTCAGGGTAATAGCAATTTGATCGCGACAATTCGCCACCGATGGTGCCTCAGTTTTAGCGCCAGAACGGTCACCAGACGCCGTTCCGATACCGTGTTGCAACAACTGTGTTCGAATTTGATCGGTCGTCATTTCTAGCGTCTCGGCGACGCTGGTCACAACGCTCGCTTCACCAAAATCAACTTCCTCATCCAACAGAAGCCGTTGCCCAGAGATAACCGTTAGGTAACTCTGCTGAAAACCGCAATTGATCACCAGTGCGCCCTCGCCTTCTATCGGGTTGGTCATACTAGCAACCAGTCGACGTATGGCCGCAGGGCCTATTTCCAACTCACCGACCTCCAGACCTGCTCTGCGTAGCAATTCTAGGTAAGCAATAACTTTATCGCGCTTAGCGATCGCAACCATGGCGGTGTGCTGAGTTTCCTGCATAGAACCGCGCACCGGTAGGTAGTCGACCACGTAGTCAGACAATTCACCCTCTACCCTATCGCTCAAAGCTGTCACAATCGCTTCATCATTGTTTTTCTGGGCGTCAGACTGGTAAGTTACCGTCATGATCTTCAGCTCATCGGCAGGAATGACCGTCACGACAGAACGCCCCTTGAAGTCGGCACACTTAAACCCGGTTTCCAGCAGTGCCTTCAAGTCTTTAGGTGATGCCATCAACGCATCGCGATGAATTTCATAAGGAATGGAGTTCCAGGCTCTCACATACAATTTAGAATCATAGCGACGACTGAGTTGAACCAGATTTATGTACTCAAGCCCAATTTCCAAACCAATGGGACCCACACTCTCCTGAATCAACGCGCTATGCGAAGCTCGAGAAAATGGGCTTTTGAATATCTGCTTTAAACGCCCCATGGAAACTCCTTTGAGCACGACAGGATTAGTCGTGAACGCAAACGACGAAAAAACTATGCACATGATCGTTTGTTATCGACTACCTGCATATTGTTCAGCGCCAACCGATTGAGATTGAACTGGAACATCCTCTAGAGGATAAAGTACATACTGGCCATCGTTAGCACCCGAAACCTTACTGGCTTTTGCTTCATAGAGCGCGACATCAGCAGCTTTGCAAATATTCTCTTGCCCAGCCAAACAATTACTTGGTACGAAAATAATTCCTGCACTGACACTAATTCGATCAGGCTCGCCGACCTGTCCGTCACTGGCCAACTTGCGTACGGAGCGCAGACCAGCCTGCATAATTTCGATCGGTTCCTGTGCGGTAAATAACAAGGCGAATTCATCGCCGCCCATACGAACCACGATGCCATAATCACCTAGTACTCGCTGGTAACCTTGGCACAACCACTGCAGCACCTGATCACCATAGTCGTGACCGAAGGTATCGTTGAGGGGTTTAAAATTATCGATATCAAGAAAAGCAAAATATACCGCCAGTCCCCGCTGGTGCCATCGCTGAAGATGCAGATCGAATGCCTCCTTGAGATAGCGACGATTCCAAGAGCCCGTCAGCGGATCACGCTGTGACAGGACCAATACATTGTTGCGCGCGCACTCCAGTTCGTAACGAGCCCCGAGGTCCTCCTTTCGAATTCCAACATTGCGAGCAACCAATGCGAGGCTAACCATACCTGCCCCTGCCATAATAAACTGCAGAGTCCAAAGCGCTTCTGGCTCGAATCGTTCGCGCAGCGACCAAGTAGAAAGAGTAAACGTACTGTAAATCAACAGGAACACGATGACCGCTTCTCGCAATCCCCAAGGAACCATAGGGATAATCATAAACAGCAGGGCGACACTGGCCAGTAAAATGGTACTAATATCACCAGATTGCTGGGATAACAGCACAAACGCGGAGCCGCTGACCACCAGCATAGTCATACCCAATAGGTAGAGGCTTGGGATGTCATTGACTTGATGCGCTGAAATTGCGATGTGCGTTCCCAGCAGTGCCAAGAGTGCGCAGGTATAGAAGTAAGAAGGCCCAAAACCAAACCGAAAATAGAGCACCGCCTGGGCGGCCAATAACACCACGGCCATCACACACAGCGCAACCAGCCCACGACGAGTTTCGGCTAAGATCAAGGGGCGCGAGTAAACGGTAAGCTCTTCACGAGAGAAACGGGTCGCCCGCCACAAAGGTGCCAAGCGATTGAATCGCGGCCTATTCATAAATGGCTAAAGTCAACGTCATCAATGAGTGTCGTAAGAGACACCGCTCGTATCGTTATTGGTGTCATTGGCAATGAATCTGCCCGTTTTGGTGTCGTACTTCCATCCGCCGGCCGCACCATCCCCGGCCATCACCAAATTGCCTGTCGCCACCACTACCAACGTCGACACCTCGGAAATCGGATTGGCGGAGATAGTTGATTTTTTCAAATAAGGACCGTATTTATAGGTGGTATCTGTAGTGCTTCAGGCCTTCCCATCTTTATCGGTGTAGGAACTCAGCTGATTGAGAAACGCCGTTACTCCCTGGGCGCCAGCACCTCCGGTTCCGGTTCCCGCCGTACCGCTGGAGGGACAGGCCGCACCAGGTACGGCGGTCAAATCGCCAGGATACTCGCCGTGCTGCTGATAATATAAGTCTATCGCCGTACGCATATTACCTAAGGTGTTGTCCAACGATGTGACCTTGGCATCATCGGTGGAGGAGGCAAACTGAGGGACCACGATGGCCGCCAAAATGGCTAGAATGATCACGACAATCAACAACTCCACCAGTGTAAAACCCGATTGAAAACTCAACTTTTGTTGTGAATGCACCGCCTTCTTCATATTCTGTTCTCCATTTGATTCTGTCATAAATCACCGGACTCACTCTGCAAGAGCCATCGGCTTTGATAAAAATACCTATCAGCCAGTGCCATTTAGCTTGCGTGTTTCCTCATGCGCGTAATAGGTTGACAACCTATTGTGATAACCGCGATTCAACACCCCACTACCAGCATAGTAAATCTATATATAAACGTTCGTTTTTAGCTTAAATTTCTACAACTATTTATCCAACCGCTCGGGATAACTTGAATATTGGCAAAATCAGAGAACTTACCAAGACACCAACGACAATTCCCATCACCAGTAACATCAGCGGCTCAGCGGCCTTGGAAAGGGTCAGCAGGCGTTTTTCCAACCTGCGCTCATAATAACTGGCGGTTCTTGCCAGTACCCTCGGCAGGTTGCCACTTTGATCACCGGTCGCGACCAACTGCTGCACAACTTGAGGAATAAAATCGGCTTGGCTAAAGCCAGCGGAAATTCCCTCCCCCGCCTCAACCCTCAGCTCAACGTCTCGGATAAACTGTTGGAACAGGTGATTTTTCACAACCCCACGACAGGACGCCAATGTATCCATCACACTGACGCCTTTACTCATAGAAAGGCTCATGACACGCATAAGCTGCACTAAGTACAGCTCCATGTAGACATGCCGAATCACCGGCAGCTTAAGTCGTAGGTGATCAAGATAGGCTTTACCTCGCTCAGTGGTACACCAGTAGATGATCAGCAAGACACTGGCACCAAACACTAGCAAGATGACAAACCAGTAATTCAAAAAGACCTCACTGGTTGACATTAACACTCTGGTGGTTAACGGCAGCTGGTCTTCAATCAAGCTAAACATTTCAGAGAATTTTGGAAAAATCACCACTAAAACGAATATCACTACCGCCATTGAGAACGCCATTAGGAACACAGGGTAGGCCAATGCCGACTGCAAGGTACTGTTCAGGCGCTCACGCCTCTCATCCATTTCCCGTAATTCCTCCAATACCTGAAACATAAAACCACCGGTTTCACTGGCAGCAATAAGATTGACGTATGTTTGCGAGAAAACAGTTGGATGGCGCGATAGCGCAACGGAAAAGCTCTTTCCTGATTGAACGTCCTCATCTATCGCGCCTAGCACTCTGAGCATCTTCGGGTTCTTAGTTTGTAGCTGGAGGCCTCGCAGCGCTTCCTGCAAACTAACGCCGGACTCCAGCAGCAGCGAAAGCTGTCCATTAAAGAACATACGCTCACTGTGCTTTATCGGTGTTTCACCGAAAAATATTGAGACCGCACTCCCAGCACTCATAACTCGCGCTAGGGAAAACAGTGCACTCGGTTTTCTCCCGAGCGACGCTTTCGTCTTCGTTTTAGCTACTTTCAGTTCAAGTGCCATAGCTCACCCTCAATCGATTGATCTTCTTCGGCGCGCAATTGTGGAGAACCTGTCGTTAGTACGCATTGACGACACGCGATACCTCTTCAATGGTCGTTAATCCTCGACGAACCATTTCCAAGCCGTGATCGCGCAACGTCATGATGCGATGGCGTTCAATGTAGTCGAGCAGTTGATCGCGACTTGGATTCAACATAATTAGTTGTTGCAGTTCCCGCCCTACCTCGAGTATTTCATGAATACCGATACGCCCCTTGTAACCGGAGTCGTAGCAGTCGGTACAGCCTCGACCTCGAGACAAACGTACCACTTCGCTATCATCCCAGCCGTATTGGGCCACCACCTCCGGCGGTGCAATAAAGGATGTTTTACAAGTCGAGCAGATGGTTCTCACTAAACGCTGGGCCACAACACCGATCAGTGAAGAGGACAGTAAATAAGGTTCAAGCCCCATATCGATCATGCGGGTAATTGCACCAACACTGTCATTAGTATGTAAGGTGGATAACACAAGGTGACCGGTGAGTGCAGCCTGTACGGCAATTTCAGCGGTCTCATGTTCGCGAATTTCACCGACCATGACGATGTCGGGATCCTGACGTAATACGTGTTTTAACATCTTTGAAAAGGTGAGGCCTATCGCCTCCTTCACCTCATTTTGATTAACAATATCGAGTTGATATTCAACCGGATCCTCAATGGTTACGGTGTTTTTTTCTATGCTGCTCAAGTGATTAATACCGGCATAGAGGCTGGTGGTCTTGCCACTGCCTGTGGGCCCAGTGACCAACACGAGCCCATAGCTGCGTTCCAACAACCCCTGATACCGAGTCAAGTTGTTGTCGGTCATCCCCAGCTTATCGAGCTGTAAAATCGCTTGGCTTTTATCCAAAACTCGCAGCACCACCTTTTCCCCAAAGAGACCCGGCAGCGAGCTGAAACGCAGATCAACTGAGCGTCCCTGGGTATGCACCTGTATTCGTCCATCCTGAGGAAGTCTGCGCTCAGCAATATCGAGGTTTGCCATAACTTTCAAACGCGACACAATGGCTGGATGAAGCTCGATTCTCGGCGTCATGGTCTCGTAGAGAATCCCGTCTACCCGACACCGTATCCTAGAGATCTTTCTGCCCGGTTCGATATGCACATCGCTGGCACCATCGCGAACGGCTCGTTGGATAATAGAGTTCACTAAATTAATAACCGGACTGCCGGCGGCTAAGTCGTCAATCGCATCGTAATCATCCGGCAGCAGGTTTTCGATAACTTCAAAGTCACTATCGACCTCCGCTATCAGCTCTTCGCTAAAGGCGTAGTCTGCATAAGTTTCATTGATGGAAGCGTCAATATACTTCTGTTCGACCATTATGGGTTGAACTGTGCAATTCATACGGTCAGCAATTTCATTGAGACAGGGTAGTGCCTGCGGATCGGCTGTCGCCAGTGTGAGTACTCCACGAACCTTAAACAATGGCATGACTTTGAGTCGACGAGCGATAACCCTATCTAAAGATCTAACCACTTCTTCATCATACAAACCCGCCCGCAATTTAATAAAGGGAATATCCAGCTGTTCCGCTAGCGCTTTCAATACCTCGCTCTCGGCCACCCAAGCCTTCTCTATCAATATAACTCCCAGACGCTGGCCTGAAGATTTTTGAATGGCGATGGCCTTTTTTATCTGAGCGTCGCTGATCAGACCCTTTTGAATCAGTCGATCCCCCAATTTAACGTCAACCGGCCCAGACTGCGCGACTTGAACTTCAGTCGCCTCGCCTCCCTCTCGGGAAATGATGCCGACATAATTCGAAAAACCGGTAAAACGAAATACTTCTACGATATTGGGACTGGCATGCGTTACCTTCAACCAGCCTCCCGCTCGTATCAGCTCATCCTGAGCACTCAATAGCGTTTCCATAAATTTGCTATTGATCGTTTGTTCGGTAGCGAGATCAATCACCAATTGAACTTCGCGCTTTTCCAGGCAGAGGGTCATAACCTCACGCAGGGCTTCCAGTCCGGACTCCTGTATTAGGGGTAATTTGGGCACAAGGTAAGTTGAGATGCCAACCTTGGTGATGGAAAATCCGTCATGATTCAATACGTAATTATTATTCACTGGCTGGTACCGCTACTGAGCCAATTATCGTTGGATGAGCGTGATTATTTACTTTTCTCGCAGAGAAAAAAGTCGAACTAACACCGCCAGACAATGCCAACACACGATAGTATTGTGCGGTGTTAATCATCACATACCGAGTCAAACTTTCTGCCTGACTGAGTCAACTACTTCGGCAATGGCGGCTTCAATCGGTTTCGGCTTGGACAAGCCGTAACCTTGACCAAAATCCACGCCGATATCGATCAGGTATTTCCAGATA
>Ga0105356_10003688_pt1 | contig 14956 bp, 9 predicted proteins | sample GOMGulsemesocosm_3_FD_83502 | JGI IMG/M metagenome (GOLD analysis project Ga0105356, IMG submission 83502) | Methane-oxidizing microbial communities from mesocosms in the Gulf of Mexico - GOM9D Gulf of Mexico | ecosystem: Environmental > Aquatic > Marine > Cold seeps | place: Gulf of Mexico...
ATACTGACTTCGCACCAGGTGACTTAATGCAAGAGATAGATGCTAAGTTTACTGATGCATCTGGTTTTAGACAGCTTCAGAGTGTAGCGTTAACCAGTACTTCAGGTATTGGCAGTGTTCAATGGCAAGGTGAGCAGTATGAGGTGGTTTTTAATCAAGTAAGTAGCGACTTTCCGAAAATGAACTGGAAGTTAGGTTTTATGGTGCCAGAAAAACTTATAGCTGAACCCGTAACTCAAGCTTTTTGGTCATCAAGTTTTGTGGTATTTATTATCATTGGCTTAATTGCATTAGTGGTTTATGTCATGATTTTACCACTAACTAAACGTATCGCCCGTTTACAAGAAACCATGCATGATATTGCTGAAGGTGATGGTGATTTAACTAAGCGTATTGAGCCGCTTAAAAATGATGAAATTGGTCAATTAGTCAAAGAATTCAATGTGTTCATTGATAAAATTCAAGGTTTAGTGAAAGAAACGGTAGTGATTACGGCTGAGGTGGGGCAATCAACCAACGTTGCATCCACTATCAGTCGCCAAACAATCGACATTATTGAAGAGCAAAAACAAGAAATCGATATGGTTGCTACTTCGGCAAATGAATTGGCGCAAAATAGTAGTGAAATATCATATAACGCTAATTTATCGCAAGAGCTGGCCAACAGTGCGGAAACTCAAGTAGCTCAGGGAGCATCTGTCGTTAACCAAGCAACTGCGGGCATCAGCAAGTTAGCTGAAAATGTTAGTTCTGCAGCAATTGTCGTTAATAAGCTTAAAGAAGACAGCCAGAGTATTGGTGAGGTGCTAAATGTAATTCGCGGCATCGCTGAACAAACTAATTTATTAGCATTAAACGCAGCGATTGAAGCGGCACGAGCTGGTGAACAAGGTAGAGGTTTTGCTGTTGTTGCCGATGAAGTGAGAACACTCGCCTCGCGTACACAAGAATCAACGTCGAGTATCGAAAAAATTATTGATGAATTACAAACCTCAGCGTCAAAAGCGGTGACGGTAATGGAAAGTAGCCAAACAGAAGCACAATCTAGTGTGGAGCTTACTGAGCAGGTGCAAAGTGTTTTAACTGAGATAACAGGTGTTATCACCAGCATTCAAAACCAAACCCAAGAAATTGCTCAATCGGTTACTCAGCAGTCAACGGTTGCTGAAGAAGTATCAAAAAGTATCGAAAATGTTAGAGGTTTGACTGAAGATACGGTACAAGGCGCGGCAGAAATGAGTGACGGTTTGCAAGGTTTGCAAAATTACTCGGAGAATCTGACGACAGTCGTGAATCAATTTAAGGTTTAGTTAGTTAATTTGAGTTGAATTGCTTTAAATCATCCTTATTTAAAGCAATTTTAAAAAGCGTGTAGATGTTAATCTACACGCTTTTTTTTTGTGGCATCTCTGGCGTTGGTTGCCCGAAAAAGTTACTAGAAATTGTTGATACCGAGCTTTGTGATTGGGAAACAAAGTTAGATGATAATGTTATACCTAAACTTGGTGAGATATCTCGACTAGCTAAACCTTGTAACAATGTCAGAAGGAGCCTGAAACGTAATAGCTTAGTTGATTAATAATAAGTAAACACTTCCTTGAGCTTGATAATATCTATCTCAGCACTGCTGTAACTCTTTAAAGTTATCACTGCCTCATTCATATATGTCATAAAACTTCCATAAACTCATATTGTTTCAAGTGCTAAGTAATCGGCATTTGCATATTACTTCACCTGTTGCTATGGCCCGCGGTTTCAGCTTTTGTTTAGTGATTAAATTAGTTTTATTCTTGAATTTTACCAGTTAACGATAATACTCAATACTACTTGAAAAATAGGGGTGTGGGGTGCAAGGACGTGAATTTAAAAAATAATAATCCATCGCTCATCATATTCTTAATATCATTTTTGATGCCCCTATCAAGCTATGCAGTTGAAATTATTGTTAATGACTCTGTTGATTTATCTGAGGTATCTCATCAGCAAATTAAATCTATTTATCTCGGACAGCAAACACATTGGCCTAGCGGCAACTTAATCAAGCTTTTTAAATTGCCGGCAACTCATAAAACTCATAATTTATTTGTTAAAAATACTCTTGGTTTATATCCCTATCAATTTAATCGTCGCTGGCAAAAGCTTGTTTTTAGTGGCTTTGCACTGAAACCTAGTGAAGTGAGTAATGAACAAGAGTTACTTGATGTGATAGCTAAAACCCCAGGTGCAATTGGCTATATTGAAAATAAAATAATAATGGAAGGTATCCGCTATGTTGTCCTATTTAAAGAAAAGTAAGTGGCTATTACTTTCCATATTACCGAGTATCGCTTTTGCCTATGAGCAAAAAGATTTGTCTTTTGCTGGTTTTGCCTCTCAAGGTATTTCTTATACCTCTGCAAACCAGTTTTTTGATGAAGAAGACAAAGTTTCATTAAATATGACTATTTTAGCCTTGCAGGCAAACTATCTTTTAAATGACAAGATACGGTTTTCAGGGCAAGCGATGTATCGAAACTGGGGCAAAATAGAAAGTGCTCGGATAGATTTTTTAATGGCTGATTACCAATTTGTTAATCAACAGTATTTTAATATTGGCTTTCGCTTGGGGCGTATAAAAAGTGATTTAGGGGTATTTAATTCGACTAGAGATATTCCTAGCGCAAGACCCTCAATCTTTTTACCTCAGTCGGTCTATCAAGATACTTTACGAGATACAACTACATCGTATGATGGTATTTCTTTGTATGGCAATCAGGTCTTTAACATTGGTCGATTAAATTGGACGTTAGCTTATGGTCGTTATCCAGTATCAGACGATTTGAGCGAAAGTATTTTGGGCAAAGAGTTAGCTGGTGAAATAGACACTGAAAGTAACGCCCAAATAAATGCCACCTGGGAGTCTGCTTCTGGCAATTGGGCCATCTCGTTGGGTTATGAAAACCCGCAAGCTTATACCGAACCGCTTTTTGATCTGGGTGACCCTATTGCAATGGAGGCAGGGGATATAATGTTTGACCGTTATATTTTTTCTCACCAGTACTTTTCAGAGTTTTGGGATTTTACTTTTGAGTTCATTTATCAAGATACAGAGATAAAAGGTTTTGATTTATTTATACCTAGTTTACCAGCATTCATGCCACAGCCCGATCTTCCTGAGATTACAACCAATAGCCTAGTTAATGCCGGATTTTACGGGCAGTGGCGTTATTTCCTCAAAGAGGATTTAATCTTGATGTTGCGATATGGCAAATATTTTACCGATATTGATGACAAAGATGGCTCTGACTATTACCAAAATACCGGCATGCCTGCTTTTAGTCGTTACAGTTTTGATTTGACTGCAGGGATAAAATGGAAATTATCATCTAAATGGCAAATGAATTTTGAAGGTCATTTTTTTGAAGGGACTGCGGCTATTTCTCCTACCATTAAATTAGATCACAGTCGTAATAATGAAAAGTATTGGCAGTTGTGGTCTTTGCAAGTCTCTTATAGTTTTTAGGAATGATTATGAAACATAAGCAACTAGCGCATAAAAGTATTAGTTTAATCTGGAAAGCATTATTCTTTTTATTTTTATTTCAGACGATAGTTTTAATGTCTTATGCCTATCTGGCAAAACAAGAACTTGATGGTAGGTTAATTCAGGAGAAAATTAACTTTAGAGAAGTCTCTGAAGTGTACCTGAAAAATGCAATTGAACTTCATGTGCAAACAGTTGAGGATGCTGTTTATAAACTCGCTTCCGAGCAAGATAGTTCAGAGCATACTCTAGTTGATTATTTTAAACTGGAATGGCCGAATCTTACCTTAGACTGGGGAGCAACAGGCGCAGCACTGTATTACCAAAATAACCTAAAAAACTTTGAACATGGGCAACTCGAAATTAATGGCGTTGAGCAATACATAAAATCTAGTAACAACTCAGGTCTACCGGTGCACTATATTGTTTGTAAAAGTAGCTGCCTGCTTAATATTGTAATTCCTTTAGAGTTTAGCAAGGGGGCAGCGACATTAATTGTTAGTACTAACTTACTTAATCCTATTACACAGTTTCAACAGCTCTTAAATTTAAAAGCAGTCATGCTCACCTCTATGAATACCGCAGCACAATATGAAATAGATCTAAACAAATCTGCTTGGCTTGATAGCGAATTCAAAATGTTAAATGGTGAGGTCAATAAATATTATTACCAGCTACTAAGGCAAGTAAGTGCAAGTGTGTCTGTTCAAGAATTATCCAATAAAGGAGCTATCGGTGAACTTAAGGAGGAACATTACTTTATTAGTGCTTTTCCAATACCTTTTAACAACAAGGGTAGCAGTTTCTTCGTTATTTTTAATGATATTAGCCAGACTCTGTATTTGGATAAACAGTTTAATCAAACATTCATTTTGTTTTCTGTTGTTACTATTTTTATCATGTTTTTTGTTATTTTAATTGTTTTATGGAAACCTATTTCTAGATTAAAAAAGCTGAAAGAGTACTTACCAACGTTAGCTAAAAATAAGAAAATCCCTGTGTTTTCATCGGGTAAACATGACAACTTCTTCTGGGATGAAATTGATGTTTTAGAAGACTCTTCTAATGAATTAGCATTGCGACTAAACCAGTTAAATAATGTGGTTAATGATAGAGAAGAAGAGCTGAAAAAAATAGCAATGTTTGATTGTACAACTGGGCTAGCAAACAGAGAGAATTTTTTAACAGCATTACAACAAAAAGTGGCTAATCTAAAAGAGGGCGGCTCTTTTATAGCTGTATTTTTCATTGACTTAGATAGATTTAAACATATTAATGATACTCTGGGTCATGATGTTGGTGATAAGGTGTTAACCACGGTAGCAAGACGTTTACAAAATAGTATTAGGAAAAGTGACCTTGTTGCTCGTCTTGGTGGTGATGAGTTTACCGTGTTATTAGATAACATCAGTGACAAAGCCAATATATTAAAAATTGTTGATTTGATCTTAAAAAGCTTTGAAGATCCCGCCAACATTGATAACAAAATGATTAATATACAACTAAGTATTGGTATTACAACGGTAAGTAACCCTAAGGATTCAATTACCGATATCATCAAAAAAGCTGATATTGCCATGTATACTGCTAAGGGATCGAAAACTAAACGATTTTCATTTTTCAAAAACGAAATGGAAAGTATTATTTTAAACCGATTTAATTTAATAAATGAGTTTCCCGAAGCGTTAATTAAAAAAGAATTACAACTTCATTTTCAACCTTTCTACTCAATTACAGAAAATAAGCTATTTGGTTTTGAGTGTCTTGTACGCTGGCAGCATGCTCAACGAGGTTTGTTAATGCCAGATAGTTTTTTACCTATATTAAAAGACACTGAGTATATGCCTTTATTAGAAGAATGGATTTTGGAAGAGGGTATTAAAAGATGCCAGCAGCTCTGTGAGTTAAGTCCAAGTCCATTAGTTTTTGCTATTAACTTAGGTGCGGATACTTTTATGTCACCTAAAATAGTCGAAAAGATTGTACGTTTATTAAATATTTACCAAGTTAGTCCACAAAATATTTACATAGAAATAGTCGAAGATACTTTAATTCATAATATTGATGAGGCGATTATAAGAATTAAAGAGCTACAATATATTGGCATAAAAGTTTCAATGGATGATTTTGGTGTCGGTTATTCATCATTGAATTATTTAAGACGTTTGCCTGCTAATAATATTAAAATTGATAGGAGTTTTGTTAGTGAATTACTGCACGATGAAACCAGCCAGAAATTACTGGCATCCTTAATTGATTTACTTATTAATATAGGGAAAACAGTTACTGCCGAGGGGATTGAAACCATTGAGCAACTTGAATGGTTAACTCAACATGGCTGTCATATTGGTCAAGGCTACTATTTTAGTAAGCCTTTACCCATTGACCAAGCAATAGCGTTAATTTATAGATCAATCGATAATGTTAGTTATCTTGAGTTTAAGTAAGACAATTATAGTTAATGATCTTACTTAGGGCTGAAGGCTTATCTAATCAATGCTCAGCGTTGTTGAGCGCTTTTAATAAAATATATTCTTCACTGGCTTTATCTTCTTCAGCACAAATACTCAATAAATCTTCAATAAAATGACTTAGTGCTCGGTGCTCAATATGTTTCACTTTTTCTTGTTGTACAGGAGTTAACATTTGATACATAGTTGCCGCACCAAAATCACCAAAAATGATATTACCTTGGTCATCAAATAAAGTGTTATGGGCGTATAAATCACCATGACAGACTTGGTTTTTATGTAAGTGGGTAAAGACATCTTGCATTTGATTTACGATATGACTAATTTGCGTTATTGATAAACTAAAGCCTTGTGGAAATGTATCTCGGGTACAGCTATTAAAACAAGGTGGCAAACCAAGGTTTTGGTAATGTGCAGGAATGAGGTTCATGATGAGCGCAAGATAGTTTGGCTCAGTAACTTGCGCTAATGATTGTACTAAATTGGGGTGATTACCCACTTGCAAACAAGCTTGTAATTCATCTTGTGGATAACCATCACTGGTCACTTCACCTTTAAATACTTTTACAGCAATTTCATCAGGGAATTGTGTTTGTGTTTTATTCCAATGAGCTTTTGAAATTACACCGGAAGCACCTTGACCGAGTACATTTTCTAAGGTGTAGCTGTCTGATGAAAGCTCAGGTACTGAGTTAAGCGCAGACTGTTCGGTATGATTAAGAGCAGAAAATGGATTTCCTGCAAAAGCAAACCAAGCCAAATTTGGTAGGTTTAATAACTGTTCAGGGCATTCGCTTAAGTTATTGGCCGAAATACGTACTAATTCAAGGTTATGCGCTTGAGCTAATGTTTGAGGCAATTTTGTTAAACGGTTGCCAGCTAGGGCGAGCTTCTGCAACCTAGGTCGCTCACCTAATGAATTGGGTAAGGACTCAATTTGATTATCCGTTAGGATTAACCAACGTAACTGAGCAGGTAGTGAGCTTTCAGCTACTTGTGTTATCTGGTTTGATTTAAAACCAACCATTTCTAAATTCGCTAACTTCCCCAACACCTCCGGTAGGTGCTCAAACTTGTTTTGTGAGGCAAAAATTATTTTTAGCTTGGTCAGCTGCACTAATTCTTCTGGTAATTCGGATAAGGCGTTAGAGGATAAGTCTAGGATCTCCAAGCTGTCAGCTAGCGTTAAAATTTCTAGTGGAAATGTGGTTAAGTTTTCAGATAATTTTAACTGACTTATGCCGGTGAGTTCGCCAGATTGAAGCTGCGCTAGAGTATGCAAAATGAATTGTCCGTAAATGTGATGAAAAGCGGCGTTAGTGTACTTAAATTACTCGCACTTTTCAGTGCTTAAATTGTCTTTAATTCATTTTAATTTTCACTACTGATACTTAAATACTAAGTTGACTATCTATATGTTGGCTTTCCTTTGTTTTGAATCCTTAGCTATGAAAGTTATGCCGATATAAAAGCAATCCTTTTAAAATAGTTACATTAAATTAACCAATGGTATTGCTGCTTGTTAAATTACTATTGTTTATCAGGTGCTTGCAATGTAAATGTCAACTGGTCACATTTGTTAATCTTTTGTTGCTAATGCGAATGATTTGCATTAGGATCTGTGCCTCTATATTTTTAGAATAAAATAACAACAGTAAATAGCTCAACATTCTTGCATTGGAATCTACTAGTGCAGTCAATTTTGTATGTAAAAAATTAACAACATGGAGTGTGTAATGGACAACGTAAATAAAAAGCAGCAATTAAACTGGCAAACAGCAAAAAGCATCGAACCAGCTAATACCGAAGACTATATTTTTAATGAAAAAAACTTAATTAATTATGAAATAAGCGCTATGCGTAGCTTGTCGTTAGTGCATAAAAAACTACGTCAAACAGACAAGCCTTTTTCAGGCATTCAACCACAAGAGCTTTCAACGCAATTTGATGATATTAACTTGGATCAACCTCTTGATTCTATTGATGAGGCATTAAATGAAGTTGAATCATTGTATTTAGACCACGCTATTTATTTTCATCATCCACACTATGTTGCTCACTTAAATTGTCCTGTGGCATATCCTGCTGTCGTTGCCGAACAAATATTATCAGCGATAAATTCTTCCATGGATACATGGGATCAAAGTGCTGGCGGTACCTTGATTGAGCAAAAGTTGATTGACTGGACCACCGAGCGTATCGGTTATAACAATCAGGCAGATGGTATTTTTACTAGTGGCGGAAGCCAATCAAACTTAATGGCTTTGTTAATGGCGCGCGATAATCATGTGCAAAAAACGCAGCCAACACGTTTAATTCGTGACCAAGGTTTACCGGCGGAGGCCAATAAATTTCGCATAATCACCTCGGCACTAAGCCATTTTAGTGTACAAAAGTCAGCCGCTATTTTAGGGCTAGGGTATGACTCCGTTATTTCTGTGCCTTGTGACGAAAACTTTAAAATGGATATTGCAGCGTTAAAAAAAATAATAAAACAGTGTCAGCAAGATGATTTACAGCCAATCGCTATTGTTGCCACCGCAGGAACAACAGACTTTGGCAGTATTGACCCCGTAGAGGCGATGGCTGAAATCTGCCAAGCTCATGATATTTGGCTGCATGTTGATGCTGCCTACGGTGGTGGCTTATTAGCAACACAACATCATAGGCATTTATTAAACGGTATAGAACATGCTGACTCAGTAACGATTGATTATCATAAATCATTTTTACAACCGGTTAGTAGTAGTGCTTTTTTCCTAAAAGAAAAACAGCACTTTTCTCATATTACTCACCACGCAGAATATCTAAACCCCTTATCACAAAAAAACGATGGTCAGCCTAATTTAGTTGATAAAAGTATTCAAACCACGCGTCGATTTGATGCCTTGAAATTGTGGTTAACCATACGAACTATGGGCGCTGATAAAGTTGGTCAAGTATTTGAGCAAGTCATGGCTTTAGCTAAACAAAGTTATCTATTACTTAACGAAGATCAACACTTTGAGGTATTACACGCGCCTGAGTTAAGTGCCTTAGTTTTCCGTTATGTGCCAATTACACCGATGAGTGATGAAATCATCAGTCAAGCTAATGTTTATATTCGTAAAGAGATTTTTAATCGCGGACAAGCAGTTATTGCTGGCACTACGTTTAATGATAAACGCTACCTTAAATTCACCTTACTTAATCCGGCAACAAAGCTCGACCATATACGCGATATTATTGGCCAAATAAAGTTTTTTGGTCAGTGCTTTTTCGAGGATCAAAAGTCTACTGCAGAGCAAAGCTTAACTAATTCAACAAATTTAACTGATTCAAGCAGTACCAAGGAGCTTAACCATGTCTAATAAACCTTATGATTTTATTGCGGTAGGTCTAGGGCCATTTAATTTAGGTTTAGCCTGTTTAAGTGATTCTATTGAAGATTTAAACGGATTATTTTTAGATAAAAATGCTCAGTTTGATTGGCACCCCGGCATGATGTTAGAAAGTGCCACCTTGCAAACGCCATTTATCGCAGATCTTGTTACTTTAGCTGATCCAACACACCCATTGAGTTTCTTAAATTACATTAAAAAACAAGGACGTATTTATTCATTTTATATTCGAGAAAGCTTTTTTTTAATGCGCAAAGAATATAATCAATACTGCCAATGGGCTTGTCGACAATTATCAAATATTCGTTTTAATAGTGAAGTTAACAAGATTCACTTTAATGAAAGCACAGCGCTGTATGAAGTTGATTTTGTTGATACCACAACCGGCGATAGCATAACGTATCAAGCGCGAAAAATTGTTTTAGGCAGTGGCCCTAGCCCTTATATTCCAGAACGCTGTGAATCGGTAAAAGAGCAGAGTTTTCATTCTAGCCAATACTTAGCCAAGAAAAAAAGTTTACTTGATCAACACTCAATTACTGTTGTTGGCAGTGGTCAAAGTGCTGCTGAAATTTTCTATGATTTATTACAAGAAATAGATGTTCATGGCTATCAACTGAACTGGATAACACGTTCACCACGATTTTTTCCACTTGAATACAGCAAGTTAACTTTAGAAATGACCTCGCCTGAATATGTAAACTATTTTTATAACTTACCCGATAAAAAACGTCATGCTTTAATAAGCCAGCAAAAGCACCTTTATAAAGGCATTAACGCGAGTTTAATTAACGATATTTACGATTTGCTCTACACCAAACGTTTATATGGCGAAGTTAAAGTGGATTTGCATACCAACACCGAGTTAAGCCAAGCAAACGTAAATCAGGATAACGATAGTATCGAACTACAGCTATATCAACATGAGATCGAGAAAACATTTAGCCTGAAAACGAGCCGCTTAGTGCTTGCCACTGGTTTTCAATATCAATTACCCGATTATCTAACGGGTATTGTTGGCCGTATTAAATGGGATAAACAAGGTCGCTTTGATGTTAATCGTAATTACAGTATTGATAACCAAGGCAGTGAAATTTTTGTACAAAATGTCGAGTTACATACTCATGGCTTTGTTACCCCTGATTTAGGCATGGCTTGTTACCGTAATGCATGGCTAATCAAAGAGATAACAGGCGTTGAACATTATCCTATTGAAAGCAAAATTGCCTTCCAACAGTTTGCGGTTCCCAGTGTTACACATCAGGAACTATCAGAAGTATGAGTATTCGGTTATGTTTAATTTTACTGATATTGGTGGCGGATATTAGCGATACCTTATTACTACCCTTTTACCCGCAATTTTTTAGTAAGGTTTTTGTAATTAACTCTCCTCAACACGTTGGTGCTTATATTGCCGCGTGTTGTTTTGTGGTGATGTTTAGTTTTCCCCTGTGGGCGAAAGTAGCTAAATATATAAATGAATTACATTTATGGTTATATACCCAAACGATATCGGCGACGTTAGCGATTGCTTGTTTTTATACAACATCAATCACTACATTTTGGTTGTTATCGTTATTGATGTTGTTTTTTAAAGCGAGCTACTTATTAGTTTACCCTTATATTATTAAACAAGAACAAAAGGATAAACATTTAGCCATGGTTGGGCTATTTGCGGTGATATTGCATTTTGGCAGTATTGCAGGCGCTTTTTTGGGTGGTATTATTTTAACCAGTGATAATCCACAAAATGCCTACTTAGTGATGGCAAGTACCGATGTAATACAAACACTGATATGTTGTTATCTTATTCGTTTGGGCGCGGTAGCTTGGCGGCCGAGTGAGGAGCTTAGTACTGAAAAGCCAATCAAAGAAAATGTGGTGACATCTAACAACGATGCAAGGTTAAGCAAAGAAAAATTCTTACCTAGTTATATTATCAAATTAGGCTTAATTACGTTATTGGTTTATATGAGTGCCTTTTTAATTCGTCCATTTTTTGCGATTTATTGGCAATCAGTATCATTGTCTAACAATGAAATACTCAGCAGTGTTATTTATTCTATTACTGCTTGGGCCGCTTTATTAGGATTATGGTACAACCATAGGAGACAAAAAAAATCGGCACCTTCTAGTTATAAAAAAACCATTATGCTGTCACTGTGTTTATGCATTATTGGATTGTTTTTACAGGGCATTGATAACATGGCTAGTATTGTTATTGGCCGTTGTCTATTTGGCTGGGGCATGTTCCAAACCACGGTTCATTTACAAACATTATTATTTTCACTGAGTCAACCTGCACAATACAATAGAGATTACAGTAATATCCATTTCTTTCAGAATATAGGTTTATTACTGTCTGCTTTTACTGTTGGTACTCTCGTTGAATACACCTCAATACATAACAGTTTCACCTTTGCCGTAATAGGTTTTGCACTGACGGTTATTCTTTTTTACCTGTTATTTATCTTTAACACTCAACAATCTAAAAAATGCATAGGAGTCAACAATGTCTAATAACCTTACCGTTAAAAAGATCCCAAATTTTGGTGGATTATCATTACAAGCGCTAGATATTGATCAACATGGACAAGTCATTCAACCTTGGTTGAATCATAATCAGGCAATATTCTGGGGTATGCAACATGATAGCCTTGAACAAATTAACATTTTTTATCAAGCGCTTGCGGAAAGTGATCATCAGCAAGCTTATTTAGGTTTTTATAATAACCAGCCCGCTTTTCTTATTGAATGTTATGAACCTAAATTTGATGCGGTTGGTGAGCAATACGAAGTTGAAGAGGGCGATATGGGTATGCATATTTTATTAGCGCCTACAGATAACCCGATTAAGAATTTTAGTATTGAAGTGATGCGTTTTGTTATGAGTTTTGTCTTTAATCAGCTAAACGCTTTACGCATTGTTGTTGAGCCAGATGAGAATAATTATAAAATACATAGGCTCAATTGCAGGGTAGGCATTCGTCACCACAAGAAAATAACCCTTGGAGATAAAAAAGCGCTACTGGGTTTTTGTGAGCGACCAGCCTTTGAGCAAGCAGAGCGAATACTTGATTTAGTGACAACTAATGCAGCGCCTAAGATTAACCTCGATCCTAAACTGGCTTATCAACAACTTACCTCAACTCTTTGGCGTAAGGCCAATCAATTGCTCCTCAAGAAGATATTAACTGAATTATGCCATGAACGTATCTTAACGCCGACGATTATTGGTACAGACAAAGTTTGGAGCTGTTATCAACTAAATAATGTCGATAACACCATTAGCTATCGCTTTAACGCGCAATTGATGCAATTAAATCACTGGTTTATTGATGAAGATAGCATTGTGAAATTCGAATCGGATAAGCCAGTTGCATTAGACTCAGTGGAATTTATTTTAGAATTTAGCCAGCAACTCAGTATTCCGCAAGCGACCTTGGCGACATACTTAGAGGAGGTTAGCAGCACTTTATTAAGTAGCTGTTATAAACTTAATAAAGATTACTTAACTGCGAGGCAACTCAGTAATGCTAGCTTCCAAGAAATAGAACATGAAATGTTTGAAGGCCATCCAGCTTTTATTGCTAACAATGGCCGTATTGGTTTTGGTGTAAATGACTATCATCAATATGCGCCAGAGGCAGCAACACCTTTACAGTTAATTTGGTTAGCCGCACATAAAGATCATGCGGATTTTGTTGCCAGTAACGATCTTGATTATCAAAGCCTGATTGCACAAGAGTTAGATTTAGCTTTACGACAAAATTTTGATCGTCAGTTAACCGAGCAAGGCTTAGTTTCTGATGATTATTTGTTAATTCCAGTGCACCCTTGGCAATGGCAAAATAAATTGGTGCATATTTTTGCCAATGAACTGGCGAATAATCGCCTAGTTTGTTTAGGTTATGGCAATGATCATTATTTAGCGCAGCAGTCTATTCGCACTTTCTATAATGTCAGTGATGAAAAAAAATATTATGTAAAAACGGCCTTATCTATTTTAAATATGGGTTTTATGCGTGGTCTGTCTACCCAATATATGCGCTCTACCCCTGAAATTAATGACTGGATTAATCGATTAGTTTTACAAGATGATTACCTGCAAAGTAAAAAGTTTACCGTATTAAGAGAGGTTGCCGCTACAGGGTACAATATTGCTTATTACGATAATGATATTGTCGGAGATTCGCCCTATAAAAAAATGTTAGCTTCTTTATGGCGTGAAAATCCGCACAGTAAAATAACCACAAAGCAAAATGTCATGACAATGGCGGCGCTATTACATATTGATCCCGCGGGCGATGCTTTGTTACCACACATGATTCAATCATCAGGCTTGAGTATTAATCAGTGGCTTAATCGGTACTTAGATGCGTATTTAACGCCGCTGATTCATTGTTTTTATCAGCATCAAGTCGTATTTATGCCACACGGCGAAAATATTATTTTAGTGTTTGAAAATAATGTACCGATAAAAGTATTAATTAAAGATATTGGCGAAGAAATTTGTTTACTCAATAGCACGGCCTCACTGCCGACAGCAGTAGAGCGAATTAAAGTGTCGATGACTGATGAAATGGCATTGCTGTATTTATTTACTGATATCTTTGACTCAATATTTCGTTATATCAGTCAAATTCTTTATCAATTTATGGCTTACTCTGAACATCAGTTTTGGCAAAATGTCGCTGCTTGTATCCAGCAATATCAGCAAGATAATCCGCAGTTGCAAAGTCAATTTGAACGTTATGATTTATTTCAAGCTGACTTTAAACTGTCGTGTTTAAATCGTTTACAACTGGGTAATAATAAACAAATGTTTGATATTACCGACCCTGCGAATAGTCAGAAATTTTCAGGTGTGTTAATTAACCCGATTGCTGAGTTTAAGCCGCTAGCATCTTCGGTTTTAACTCGTAAACCTACCCATATTCTTGTTTGATGAATATGTATTAATTAATATTGTCCGAAAAATAATATAAAAAAGCACCTAGATTCATTACTGAACTAGGTGCAAAAGTGTGGGGAGTTAATTAGTTGCCTCATACCAAAAGGTTTCCACTTCCGTGTGAGAAAGGCCACTAACTATTTACAACATGTATCCTTACTTTTTCCAAACACCAGCAACACCTGGTTCTTCACCTTTAGTCCACCAGCCAGCAGTATACGTTTCGTTATTATGTGAAACTGTATCGCCGCCGTTGTAAACTAAATCTGCACGCCACGCCCGAACACTGCCATCATCAGGAATTACTTCAGACCAAGCAGCACTTTGATCAGGCTGTTCACCTTTAGTCCACCAGTTGGCTTGGTAAGTAACGTCATTGTAAACAACCGTATCGCCAGTATTATAGATTTTACTGCTGTCCCAAGTATCTGTTCCGCCAGTCGTTTTATTCGTCACTGTTACCGCGAAGCTTTGTGAAGTAACGGCAGTACCATCACTAACTTCGACACTTACGGTATAATTTGTATCAGCAGCAACTTCTCCAGCAGTTAAACTTACATTGGCACCTGAGCCTACCAGTGATAAACCTGTTGGTACTTGCCAAGTGTAAGTTAAAGTATCGTTATCG
>Ga0105356_10003699_pt1 | contig 14928 bp, 15 predicted proteins | sample GOMGulsemesocosm_3_FD_83502 | JGI IMG/M metagenome (GOLD analysis project Ga0105356, IMG submission 83502) | Methane-oxidizing microbial communities from mesocosms in the Gulf of Mexico - GOM9D Gulf of Mexico | ecosystem: Environmental > Aquatic > Marine > Cold seeps | place: Gulf of Mexico...
CGTAAAGAAAACTTTACAACTTGTTTCCTTTTAGTAATTTTTATAATTTCTGATTCAAAACCTACACTACTAGCTCTTAACGAAAAAGGAGGAACCTGATCAACCTCAATAATAAATTTCCCATCAAAATCTGATGCAACCCCTATAGAAGCTCCAATAACAGATATATTAGCTCCTGGAATAGGTGTGCCAGAACTTGAGTCTACAACAGTCCCCGAAACTGTTGTTTGCGCCCCAACTATAAAGCTGGACAATAAAAATAATAGAAGATTAAAGTACTTTTTCATGGGATAGTTGAATTGGTTAAAGCATGAAAATACAATATATTTTTTAATTTGCGCTTTCTTACCAATCAAAAAAAACACTTTCCTTTAAAACGAAACCAAGAACCACCTCAAAACTAATACTTTACATACAGCCAACCATTTTTTAAAGAAATATTATTTGACTCTGAAGAGATTTTATATATATATCCTCCAATAGGAACTTTCCCTCCTTTTAAAGAACCTCCATTCCAATCGTTTTTATAGTGCTCAGATTTGAACATCAGTTCACCAAATCTATTATAAACACTTACTTTTATAGTTGGAAAATGTGCCGTTTGAAAAGTTCCGTCATTGATATTCGCTATCTTCCAAGTGTCATTTATACCGTCTGAATTAGGAGAAAACCCTTCTGGAATATCAATTTCTATATTGATATCGCAGACATCACCTATACCATCATTATCACTATCTTCCTGTAATGGATTTGGAATCAACGGGCAATTGTCATTGTCATTCAAAACTCCATCATTATCCAAATCTGCTTCATTTACTGATATTCCAGAAATTGACAATCCCCAACTTATTAAAGACCCAGTATCTTCATCGGCAGTATCCACAATCTTCAAAGTCCAATCTCCTAAACTCATTTTCGAATTAAAAGCAGACAACACCTCATCGGGCTTAAAAGCTCCCGTATAAGGGGCATTGCTATTCAACAAACGCAAAGGAGAATTGTCATCAAAAACAGTTTGCACAAAGTTACTACCATCATCATCGCTTGCCTGCACTAACACAACCACAACACCTTCTGGGCTTGTCAAACTCACCTTCAAATCTCCTATATATGAATGATTTACATTCAAAACAACATCAACATCTGTTATTTCGATAACTTTATCTACAGCAATTACAGCTATTATTCCTGAACTATTATCATCTGGAATAGGTATGGCTCCTGAATCAGAATTGAAATCAAAATCACCAATTGCCCCCATATAAAAAGTAAAAACTATTGAATCCTCTCCTGTTTTACACTCATTCTTCCCTCTTACACGCCAAAAGTACTGTTTATTAGACTCCAAATTTGCAGCCACATATCTTGTATTTTTAGTTTCTACCGCAACAACGATATCTGAAAACTCATCATCTGTAGCAATCTCAACTTCATAAACTGCAACATTAGAATCTTCTTCCCATTCCAATGCAACTGGCGTTGTTAAATTTAATTTATAATTGGTTGGTGCAACTAAAGTAGGAGCATTCATATTATCAGTATACACAGCTAACATAACATTCACATTTTTAACTTCACTCCCAGAAGTTCCTACCATTTTAAACTCGTGACTTCCTTGAACAGCATCACTTATTCCTGAAATTTTCATCTCTACAATAGTACCATCAGTAACCGCTGTTGCTGGTGTAAAAACAGCATCCATACCGTTAGGCAAATCTGTTACCGAAAACACTGTTTCATCTGAAAACCCAAAATAAGTATTGTATTCAAAACTATAAACCGCATTTACTGGTTCACAAACAGCAATCGGATTTTCTTCTAAAGTCATCACAAAATTAGATGCTATAATTTGAATATCCGTTTGATTGATACTGTAAAACACATTGTTGACAGCCTCTACTTTTATCCTTCCTTGTGTAGTAACGTTATTTGTCACAACCACATCATGAGTACCGTCATTAACAACATTAGAAGCCAACGTTATTGGAAAAGTAAGACCTCCATCTACAGACAAAAGTATATTTACTTCTGTAACATCTACAGGTGCTGTATTTGTATTTGCAACATCCCAAACGACAGTCTTAGATTCTCCTACATTAAAAACCTCTGCCCCATTTTGAGATGTGACAACAAAAGGGCCTGAATCCGCATCAATTCCTAATCTCATATTATCAAATGCGACTTGACCACCTGAAATAACATTGTCTCTTACGGTAAATTTAAAATTCAAAAACCTTCCAACTGAAGGCAGTCGTTCCCATGTAGTTCCTAATTCTCCTGCTAAAATTGTTTCCAATTTTGGAAAACACCTTACGGCTGTAGAAGATGGTGGCAAAGAACGGAAAAGAGGCCCTCCTGTACTCTCGGAAACCGGAGGCATCGTTGCTACTTGTGTATCTGTTTGTTCCCAAGAATAACTCAAACTTCCATCTGTATCTACTCCTTCCCCTTTCAAAACAAATGGAGTAGAATGTGGAATTACAAAATCATTTCCTGCATTCGCGGTTGGGGCACTATTTCCTGTATCTGACAACCCTGCACAATTACTACTACCCGTTGTTATTGTTGCGTACATTTGCTCAATGCTAACTCCATGAAAATAAGCATCGCTATTACTTACCACATTCGGAGCACAGATGCCAGCATATCCCATAATCGTAGAACCGCTACCAGGCTCAACTGCAGTTGAACCTGTTCTGTTATCTGAACATGAGTTGTTAAATGTATGCGTCGCTCCAAACTGATGTCCCATTTCATGGATTACAAAATCTATATCAAAAGTATCTCCTTTTGGAGACACTGCACCTGTAACCCCCTGTGCTTTTTTACCTGTACACGGTGAACTCAATTCTGCAAGCCCAGAATCTCCAAGTGCAAAAACATGTCCTATATCATAATTTGCAAAACCAATTGCTCCATTACAAATTGCTTGAGACTCTAGCAACATTGCATTGGCGTCTCCATTAGAAAAACCATCCGTAGCTGCATCTAAAAAAATAACAGCAGTATTGTTGGCCACCAATTGCATTGTTAAAGACACATCTCGTTCAAATAAAGCGTTCACCCTTGTCATTGTAACATTCATTGCAGCTAATACCGCAGCCTTTTTGACTGCCTCTGTCGCAGAAGCTGCAATACTTTGGTCGGTAAGATGAAATTGAGCATACTCTCCTGTACATGCCAACGCCAATTTAAATGTTCTTAATTTCCCGTCTGTAGCAAATTCTCTTGCCAATGTTGATTTTTTATTTTGAATAGAAACTTTAGCAATATCATCCACCAAGCATTCCATTCCTTTACTTTTTGCTGGTACATCTTTTTTAGAATAAACGGTATAAGACAAACCATCTTTTGTATAAGGGTCTATAAATTCTGACGCTCCCTCTTCCGAAAACCGAAACACATGCAAACCCAATTGAGAAACACTAAAACGAATTGTTGTATTTGTTGTACCAATACTTTTTCCTACATAAGATCTTATTTGTGGATATTTTTCCTGTAATTCTGGACTCATTATAGGAGCTTCGAACACCTCATAATATTGTATTTTTCCATTTTTATCTGGAAATGGAATTGTTAATTTTGATTTTTTAAGATTTGCTTTTTTGCCACGGACAGAACAACCTTTCAACTTTTCTTTAAATAAAGAAATATTTAATCGAAATATTTTTTCATTTACCGGCACAAACTTTCTTGCATTTTTTTGATAAAGCACAAGGTTTTCTCTTGTTTCAGAACTCCATAAACCATTCGTTTGTCCAAATGAAACAGTACTTACAAGCAAAAAAAGCATTGCAGTATGTAAAATATTTTTTTTCAATGCATCCATTTTTCAGTATTCGTGTTTGAGGGTTCACACTAAATTATAACAAACTTATCTAAAAAAAACTAGAGTTCATAAATTAATTTCAGCAATGAAAAATCTACAACATTCTTTACAAAGGCCTTTAGTAATAAAAAAATAGAATGTAGATTTGCAGCTATTAACAGGACTCTAATTTCTTTTTGATTTGAAGGTAATTGAAAATTACAAAAACTTTACTGCTACAAAAAAAACCGTCGTTACTATTGGCACGTTTGATGGTGTACATATTGGACATCAAAAAATCATTGAACAACTTGTTGATACCGCCAAACAAAAGAACGCAAACTCTGTATTGCTTACTTTTTTCCCTCACCCTAGAATGGTTCTTCAAAAAGACAGTGCGATCAAACTTATCAATACGATAAACGAACGCATAGAAATTCTAAAAAAAACAGGACTTGACTATTTAATCATCCATCCTTTTGATACAGAATTCTCAAGATTGACCGCTTTGGATTTTGTTCGTTCTATATTGGTCAATCATCTTAACACTACTGCTCTTATTATTGGATACGACCATCGTTTTGGAAAAAATAGAGAAGGGAATTTTGAACAATTACAAGAGTTTGGGCATATGTATGATTTTGAAGTCAATGAAATCCCTGCCCAAGATATCAATCAGATTTCTGTAAGCTCTACTAAAATAAGAAATGCTTTGTCAGAAGGAAATATTGAAAAAGCAACCAAATATTTAGGTCACTCTTTTTCAATTTCAGGAACTGTAGTCACTGGTAAAAGACTCGGTAACACTATTGGTTTTCCAACAGCAAACATTAAAGTTTTGGAAGATTACAAATTGATTCCAAAAAAAGGGGCTTATTTAGTTTCTTCTGAAATTGATGAAAAGTTATTTTATGGAATGATGAATATTGGAATAAGACCTACAGTTAATGGCATCAATGAAACGATTGAAGTTCATCTATTTAATTTCAAAGGAGATCTTTATGGAAAAACTTTGAAAATAGATTTATTAAGCTTTCTACGTGAAGAGCATAAATTCGATTCCATAGATGCTTTAAAAGAACAATTATCTTTAGATAGAATAAAGTCTTACGAGTTGATTGACAAGCTCATTTAAACGAATTCAATGGGTAAATCCTTACCTTTGATTCATGAAACAATTCTCTTTTATTTTTTTATTCCTCTTATTTTCTTGTAAAGCGCAAGAAATAAAAAAACAAATAAAGCAGGCTTGTCCAAAAGAAGGAACTTGTGCTGTCGAAATCTCAAAAAACAACATCCTTCAAATAAAAGAAGACACTACCAAAGCCTTATATCCAACATTAAAAAAAGGAAACAACATTGTTTTTAAATTTGAATACAAGAAAAAAACTATTAAAAACAGAAAAGACGGTCACTATTCTGAGGTAATCTATTTAGAATTCGACCCTAGTAAAAAACACCTTTCATTGAAAGATTTGGATCTTCAAAAATCAAAATTATTATTTGGCCGGTTTTGCTATTGCAAAGGTTCAGCCGGTTGGTTTAAAATTGAAAATGGAAATTTAAAAATAGATGAAATTTCTAAAAATAAATTTCGAATTCAATTGACTTTTAAGAATTTTAAAACACCTCAAATACTTCAAGCTATTGATGAAACTGTTTTCACAAACTTCTAATACCAATTAAACATCCTTATCCCACCTTTTGTTCTTTCTTGGTTTGTGTCAATTTAGTATTATACAAACTTAAGTTGGTATTACTTCTTAAATGTCAGGTCGTGCCTTTCGACTACACTCAAAACAAACGAAAGTCTAGATATTCTAATATTTTGCGACAACTCCTGTTCTATAGCTTGTTAAAAACGTAAATTATTTTTGTCATGCGCTAAAAAAAAGACAAGCTCTTTTCAACTTAATATTTATTCTATTATGTAAATTTTACAATATTATACTTCCTTCCATATACAATATAGCATTGCCCGAAATCTTCACTCTCCCCTTATCCAATTCACACAATAATTCACCTCCTCTTTTAGACAACTGTCGAGCTTTCATAACTTTCTTTTCAAGAATATTTGACCAATAAGGAATTAATGTAGTATGCGCAGATCCAGTAACGGGATCTTCATTTATACCAGATTGAGGAGCAAAAAACCTACTTACAAAATCAAACTCTTCTCCACGTGCTGTAACAATCACTCCCCTACCTTTTATTTCAGCTACTTCCGAAAGTATTGGCTTCATGTTTTTTATTTCCCTTTCATTTGAAAAAACTAACATAATATCAGTGCTTCCTCTATAGGCTTCAATTGGATTAAAATTAAAAGGAGCTGTTAATTCCTTCGTGATATTTATTTTAGAAAACTCATCAATTGGAAAATCAAGAGTTAACAAATCCTCCTTTTTACTCACAGACAACTTGCCACTTTTTGAATAAAAAGTAACAACACCTGTTTTATCTTTATTTCTTTTAAATTCAACAAATGCACTTGCCAAAGTTGCATGCCCACATAAATCGACTTCAACAGTAGGGGAGAACCATCTTATTTCAAAAAAGCTACCTTTATTTACGTAAAATGCCGTTTCAGGTAAATTATTTTCGAACGCAATACATTGCATTATTTCATCCGACAGCCATTCATCGAGAGGACATACTCCTGCAGGATTTCCTTTAAATGGACTCTTAGTAAACGTATCAATTTGGTAAAGTTTTATTTGTTTCATTATTCTTAAATTTATAAATAGAAAATTGTCGATATGTTTTGAAAAAATTAGAGTTTTTGATTTAAAATTTGAATATACTTTTTAATATTCTCTTCGTTTCTTTGAAAATAGGTCCATTTCCCTATTCTTGTTGAAGTTACAAGCCCTGACTTTTGCAATTGCGACATGTATTGAGATATTGTAGACTGAGAAAGATTTGCTTTATTTTTTATAAACACCAAACAAACTCCGTAATCAAAATGCCCTAATTCCAAATGTGGTGGGAAATTTTTATTAGGATCTTTTAACCAAAAAAGAATATCTACTCTAATTTGATTTGACAATGCTTTACTTACTTCTACTAAATTCATTTGACAAATATAACAAATCTACAATTACCGATTTGATATTTTTTTTTTAAAAACAGACTTAAAGTATTTACAACTGATTTCATCTAAAAATTGACAGCTCAAAACGAAACATATTTTCTACACGGCATGACTATTGATCAATTCTTTGAACTATAAAAAAAAGATAACTGACCCCTGACACACCTCTGTCACAACACCATCTTATTTTTGCGTTAAAACAAACTAAAATCAATTAACAATGGAAACAGTCAACATTATAACGCTATCAATTTCAGGTCTTTTATTACTAACTGTTGGAGCATTAAGATTAAGCAACCCTATAAAAAACTATTCAAAAAATTCTGGAATTAAGCTTGATAATGAAGTCAACTTATTAAATGAAGTTAGAGGAGTAAGCTCCGTTATGTTATTTGGCGGACTAATTATTCTACTAGGGGTTATTGTCCCTCAATTGACAATTACTTCATTTATTGTTGCAATATTAATTCTTCTTGGATTTGCTATTGGGAGATTACTCAGTATTAGATTGGATGGAAAACCAAACAAACTAATCGTTCAAGGATTAATTTCTGAACTTATTTTGGGTGCAGTAAATATTTTCTGTCTAGTCACTTCTTTAGTTTAAGAGTTTTGGTTACAAAAAAATTAATATTTATTAGAAAGTTAAACAACGACAGTATTCGCGCGACTAAGTTGACATTGCTTTTAGTATCTATAGATTTTGCATTAAATGCTTTCTAGCTAGAACTACTAAAAAACTAGAAACTCAAGTTATACAAACATTTAATAGTTTATCACGATTAAGAAAATCTATTGTTATAAATTTGCGTTTTTAAATTTACACACAAATGTTACAAGTTCAATACATCAAGGATCATAAAGAAACTGTTTTAGCTGGTTTGGCAAAACGAAACTTTAAAAATGCGGAAAGCGTTATAGATGCTGCAATTTCTTTTGACGAAGATCGCAAAAACACACAAACAAGACTTGACAATGTATTGGCTGAATCCAACAAACTCTCCAAAGAGATTGGTTTTTTGTTCAAATCAGGAGAACCTCAAAAAGCAGCTATTCTTAAAGAGAAAACGGCTACATTAAAAGAAGAGTCTAAAACATTAGCGGAACAACTGACTACTGCGAATACGAAGCTACAAGAACTTTTGTATACCATTCCGAACATTCCAAATAAAATAGTTCCTACTGGAACTACAGAAGATGATAATGAAACTGTATTTGAGCATGGTACAATCCCAACTTTACATGATGGCGCAAAACCTCATTGGGAATTGGTTAAAGAATATGACATTATTGATTTTGAATTGGGGAATAAAATTGCAGCTGCTGGTTTTCCTGTTTACAAAGGAAAAGGAGCCCGTTTGCAACGTGCCTTAATTAATTATTTTTTAGACAAAAATACTGCAGCTGGTTACTTAGAAATACAACCTCCTTACTTGGTTAATGAGGCTTCAGGAATGGGAACTGGACAATTACCAGACAAAGAAGGACAAATGTATCACGACGCAAAAGACGATTTGTATTTAATTCCAACAGCAGAAGTACCTGTTACAAATATGTATAGAGACGTTCTTTTAAAAGAAAAAGATTTCCCTATTACAAATACAGCTTACACTCCTTGTTTTAGAAGAGAGGCTGGTTCTTACGGTGCACATGTACGTGGATTGAATCGTTTGCATCAATTTGACAAAGTAGAAATAGTGAGACTGGAACTTCCTGAAAACTCTTATGCTGCTTTGGATGGAATGGTAGCACACGTAAAAAACATCTTAGAAGAATTGAATTTACCTTATCGTATTTTAAAATTATGTGCAGGAGATTTAGGATTCACAGCTGCCTTGACCTATGATTTTGAAATATATTCTACAGCTCAAGAAAAATGGCTGGAAGTGAGTTCTGTATCTAACTTCGAAACTTTTCAAGCAAATCGTTTGAAACTCCGTTACAAAAATAGCGCTGGTAAAAACCAATTGGCACATACATTGAATGGTAGTGCTTTGGCTTTGCCTAGAATCTTAGCTGGTTTGTTAGAGAATTTTCAAACTGAAGACGGAATTGACATTCCTGAAGTTTTGATTCCTTACACAGGGTTCAAAACGATCAACTAAAATAATTGTATTCAAAAAAAAAGGTTCTTACAATAAATTGTAAGAACCTTTTTTTCAGAACAAACTATTTATTCATTATAAACTTCAATGGCTTTTCTTAAATAACCTCTCTTTTTTCTAGATGAAAAATAGGTTCCAATTATAGTTCCAAAACCAGCCAAGCCAATCACCAAATTTAAAGGCTTTACCTCTGTAGCGGCAGTATCTTCTATCCTACCTGTGTTAGAATTGTATGAACGATTCGTTTCCTCTGTCTTCTTTGTCGAAGTCAAAATACCAGCCGCCATTGCAATACCTCCCAATACATAAGCTACGTTTCTTTTTTTCTTCGCATTATGGTATTTCTCCAAATACACTACACTTTTTACGTTGTCTTTTAAGTCAGCAATTAAATTATCATAATTGGCTACTTTTAAAGATTCATATCCTCTATTGTAAAAATTAGCAACAGTACTAGAACGAGTACCCATTGTCATCCCAAAACCTCCAGCTGATGGCATAGGCGCAGCATACGATGAACCAATTTGTTCAAAATAATTCACCTTCCCTTTCATTATTCTTTCAGCAAACCCTGACCCTACATTTTGCACACTTCCAAAAAAACCTCTTTCTGATTTGTAAAATTTCACTTCTTTACTTAGGATTTTCACATCATCTACTAAAAGATATTTCTTCTTAAAAAGTGGAGTCTTATAACGAATACTCCTCCCATAAACTACTTCTCCATTTACCTTATAAACAAAGCTTTTATTTTCATCAATTTTCTGAGAAAAAGTCTTGGACACACAAATAAGTGCCATGAATAACATAACAATTTTTTTCATATTTATTTTTTTAATTAACTCGTAATATACATTTATTTCAAAAAAATAAGAGCTATCATTTATTATAAATTTCAATTGCCTTTTCAATATGTTTGGTCTTGCTCTTTCCTAATAGATAATTGACAACATTTGTACCAAAACCCAATATTGCGATTGTAAGTTCGGTCGTAGAAGCTTTTTTCCTATTCACAAAATAACCATTACTTTCAGGCTCTTCTTTAATATATAGATAAGCTCCAGTAGCGATCATAGCCGTTCCAATAATATAAAACAAAGTTTGTCTTTTTTTAATTTTTCTATATGTTTTTAAATGCAACATACTCTCTGTATTCCCAATAAAATCTTCAGCTAAATTTCTATAATTTACTTTTTTCAACTCTCGAAAACCTATATTGTAATAAAAGTTATTTGATATGTTTTCTGTAGTCAAACCAAAATTCAAAACACCTCCTATAGCACCAAAGCCCACATTATCAAAACCTAAATTATAGTTATAAGTAAGCTCTTTTCTATATAAATTGATATTTCCTGCTACAATTCTTTCAGTAAAACCAATTGTTTCAAAACCATTTAACTTTTTTGTATTTGCATAAAATCCGTCTTCATTATTAAAAAACTGGACATTTCTAGGCTTGAATTTAACGGTATCCGCATGTATAGAATTGGCTTCAAAAATCACAGTGTTGTAAGTTACTTTTTTCGCATGTGTGATTTTCCCCACTATATTCATACACATAACTTTCAAACCTCCCTTTTCCTATTTGACTTTCTACAGAAATTTGCACTAGAAACAAAGCACTAAATACCAACAATCTTTTTTTCATTTTCTTTTCTTTTAGCATTTTAAAGTTCAAAATTAATTTAATTCAGTCAGAATTATCGCTATTTAATAAAAAAACTAACAATTTTATATCCCATTCATTCTCCCTATCTTTGAGCTATCAAAATCAACTTAAAAATAGCAGTTATGTACGTTTACAATATCACCACAAATATTCAAGAAACTGTAGAGCGTGATTGGCTGGCATGGATGCAACACACACACATTCCTGAGATGTTAGAAACAGGTAAATTTCTTTCTGCTAAAATGTGTAAAGTTTTGGTAGAAGAAGATATGGGAGGTGTTACCTATAGTGTACAATACACCGTAGAAAACAAAGAAACTCTAGAAGATTATCACAATACAGATGCTGCTCTATTGAAAAATAAAGCCAATGCTAAATTTGCAGGGCAGTTTGTATATTTTGAAACAGAAATGAAATTGATTGACAAACAATTTTATTCAAAAAATTAAAAATTCTAAATAGCTTCCCTTGAATCTCTTATGCTCTAGTCTCAGCGACAGCATACAAGCTCAGGGTTCAAACATAACAATCGAAAATCATGAATGTAAGAGCAAAAAAACATTTAGGACAACATTTTTTAAAAGACGAACAAATTGCCAGAGATATTGCAGATAGCTTAACGGAAAAAGGTTATAAAACAGTTTTGGAAATAGGTCCTGGAATGGGAATGCTTACCAAATATCTATTAAAGAAAGACTACACAACTCATGTTATTGAAATAGATACAGAATCTGTTGAATACTTGAAAAACACTTATTTAAATTTATCTTCTAGAATTATTTCAGAAGACTTTTTAAAAATAAATATTTCAGACTTTTTCCAAAATGAACCTTTTGCTGTTATAGGAAACTTCCCCTACAATATTTCCACACAAATTGTATTTAAAACTTTAGAAAACAGGCATCAAATTCCTGAATTTTCAGGAATGTTTCAAAGAGAAGTTGCGGAACGAATTGCAGAGAAAGAAGGAAGTAAAAAATATGGTATTTTATCTGTTATTGCACAAGCATTTTATGATATAGAGTATTTATTTACGGTACCACCAACTGTTTTCGATCCTCCTCCAAAAGTAGATTCTGGAGTTATTCGAATGATTAGAAAAGAGAACTATACACTTCCCGTTAATGAAAAATTATTCTATAGGGTTGTAAAAACAGCCTTTGGACAACGTAGAAAAATGTTAAGAAGTAGTTTAAAAACATTGAACTTATCTGACAGTCTTAGAGAAACTGACTTATTTACAAAACGTCCTGAACAATTATCAGTTACAGCATTCATCAATCTAACTTCTTTAATAGAGCAAGATGCAAATTGAAATTACAAAAGATTTTATCGCAAACCTTGAACAGCTAATAGCCGAAGGAAAAAACAGTGCTTTGTCTGTATTATTTGCAGAAATGCATCATGCTGATATTGCTGAAATTCTTGAGGACTTAAATTTTGAAGAAGCTGTCTATATTATCAGATTGTTGGACACCGAAAAAACTTCTGAAATTCTTACTGAATTAGATGAAGACACGCGTGAAAGAATATTAAAAAGTCTTTCTTCCAAAGAAATTGCAAAAGAAATTGACGAATTAAATTCTGATGATGCCGCGGATATAATTGGAGAACTTTCTGAACAACAAAAAAAGGAAGTAATTTCTCAAATTGAAGATGTTGAACATGCAAAAGACATTGTAGATTTATTACGTTACGATGAAGATAGTGCAGGTGGCTTAATGGGAAAGGAATTGATCAAAGTCAATGAAAACTGGACCAATCTTCGCTGTGTAAAAGAAATGCGTATTCAAGCCGAAAACTACGACAAAGTACATACTATTTATGTGGTTGATGACAACGATGTTCTAAAAGGAAGACTTTCTTTAAAAAGCCTTTTAACGACCTCAACAAGAACTCCAGTAAAAAAAGTTTACAATCCTAAAATTACTTCTGTTAGAGTTGATGAAAATGATGAAGAAGTTGCGAAAACCATGCAAAAATATGATTTATTCGTAGTTCCTGTAATCGATGATATGGGCAGGTTAGTTGGACAAATTACCATTGATGATATTGTAGATGTAATAAGAGATGAAGCCGACAAAGATTACCAAATGGCAGCAGGTATTACAGATGATGTCGAAGCAGATGATAGTATTTTTCAGTTGACAAAAGCCAGATTGCCTTGGTTGATATTAGGTTTATTTGGAGGTCTGGGAGCGGCCTATATTATGGGAGGATTTGAAGAGGCTTTAGAAAAGTATCATGAATTATTTTTATTCACCCCCTTAATAGCCGCAATGGCTGGAAATGTTGGCGTACAATCTTCTGCAATAATTGTACAAGGACTTGCCAACAACAATATCAAAGGCAGTTTATGGAACCGTCTTTTGAAAGAAATTGGATTGAGTTTGGTAAATGGTGCAGCATTGGCCATACTGGTTCTTGCTTATGGATTCCTTCAAATTGAAGACAAAACCATAACTTATGTAATAGCAAGTTCTCTAATGATTGTTATCATTATTGCAGCACTTGTAGGAACGTTTATACCTATATTATTAGACAAAAAAGGCATTGACCCTGCTCTGGCAACGGGACCATTTATAACAACAAGTAATGATATTTTTGGGATTTTAATTTACTTTATGATCGCCAAAATGATGCTTCCTTTCTAATAAAAAATAGTCAATTTCTGTGGAAAAATAAAACAACAACTATGAAAAAACAAGTTTATAAATTATTACACAGTAAGTTCTTTATCAAACTTATTTATGCACTCATAGTACTAAATGTAATCTCATTAATTCTTGAATCTTATAAAGAAATAAATGCAGCTTATAAAGGTTTCTTTCATTATTTCGAAATTATTTCTGTAACAATTTTCACTATAGAATATCTTGCAAGACTCTGGACATCTGACTTTAACAAATCTTACACTGGAAAGCCTTTTAAAAAACGGATACAGTTTTTCTTTTCAACTTTAGGACTTGTCGATCTAATTGCAATTGTCCCATTTTATTTGCCTTTTCTTTTTGTTTTCGATTTAAGAGTGGTTCGAATATTAAGACTTTTTAGATTGTTACGTGTTTTTAAACTAGGTCGCTATTCCAAATCTTTAAAAACAATTACAAGCATTTTAAAAGAAACGAAATCGGAATTGACAATTACTTTATTCGTTACCTTTATTCTTCTTGTTCTCTCCTCTACTCTAATGTTCTATATAGAACACGATGCACAACCAGAAAAATTTGCAAGTATCGGTCACTCTTTTTGGTGGGCAATTGCCACTTTAACAACTGTCGGCTATGGAGATGTATACCCAATTACAGCTATGGGTAAATTTTTAAGTGCCATTATCGCTTTGATTGGAATTGGATTTATTGCTTTGCCTACTGGAATTATTAGCTCTGCCTTTATTGAAAAAATTCAAAAACAAAAAAAAGTTATCAAAGCATGTAAATGTCCGAATTGTGGGACTGAATTCTGACTTCGACAAGCTCAGTCAACTATTTCGAGGCTTCGGCAGGCTCAGTCTCCTTTTTACTTTTCTCTTTTCTCTTCAACAAACTCAGTCTCCTTATTCAACAGGTTCTACCTAACAAATTAAATACTCAATTTCAATTATTTACAACTTTAATTTCTCTAAAAAAGACCACAATACAATTCCTGTAGTCACAGAAATATTTAAAGAATGTTTGGTTCCGAACTGAGGAATTTCTATACAATAATTGGAAGCAGAAACGACCTCTTGTTGTACTCCTTTTACCTCATTCCCCATGACAATTGCGTATCTTTTTTCTTTTGAAACTTCAAAATCTTGTAACATTATTGAATTCTCTGCTTGTTCTATAGCTGCAACCTCTACCCCTTCATTTTGCAACTTTTTAACCAACGTTAAAGTATCTTCTACGTACTCCCAGTCAACAGATTCTGTTGCTCCCAAAGCTGTTTTATGAATGTCTTTATTTGGTGGTGTTGCCGTAATACCACATAAATATATTTTCTCTATTACAAAAGCATCACTGGTTCTAAAAACAGACCCTATATTATTCAAACTGCGAATATTATCTAATATAACTAGTAATGGAATTTTAGTAGTTTCTTTAAATTCAGAGACTTCTAATCGGTTCAATTCGCTGTTTTTTAATTTTCTCATGGAAATGTTTTGAAATGCAAATATATTTGAAAAGTATCAAGTAACGAATATCAAATCATAGATATTTATTCAGCTTCATTTCTTTTGATTTATTTGAGATTTAAACGTTTATTTTAAAAA
>Ga0105356_10003702_pt1 | contig 14921 bp, 12 predicted proteins | sample GOMGulsemesocosm_3_FD_83502 | JGI IMG/M metagenome (GOLD analysis project Ga0105356, IMG submission 83502) | Methane-oxidizing microbial communities from mesocosms in the Gulf of Mexico - GOM9D Gulf of Mexico | ecosystem: Environmental > Aquatic > Marine > Cold seeps | place: Gulf of Mexico...
CGGGTCAGGTGTTTCATCACAAAACGCCAAACGGCCTGGTCTCGAGGCGAATAGTCGCGGTAGTCTTGCCGCGCGACAAAAGGCCTCAGATGGGCGGGTAGTGCCTCGATTATGGCTTGCTGAGTCATATTTGACAGCCTGACAGTTGTTAGGGGGTGTCCGGTTGGTTTTTGGGTGCCGCAGCCATAAAGGCGGGCAGCTCGTTACAGCGGTCGACCACGCCCGTCAGGTAGGGGAAGGGGGTTAAGTCCACTTGCATACGGCGGGCGTTATAAACCTGGGGTACCAGCAATAGATCTGCCATGCCCGGTGTATCACCGAAGCAAAATACCTGGGCATTTTGGGCAATGACCGGCTCTACGGCTTGAAAGCCCCGGATCATCCATTGACTCTGCCATTGCGTTACATCTTGCTCTGCGAGCTGGTGTTGCTCGTGTAGATAGCGGGTGACACTGAGATTACACAGGGGCTGTATATCGCAGGCGATCGCGTTAACCACTGCGCGCACCCGGGCCCGCAGTAGCGTATTTGAAGGCAGTAGCGGGGGCAGTGGATGGGTTTCTTCCAGCCACTCCAGCAGCGCCACTGACTGGCCGAGTATCTCGCCCTGGGAGACCTCTAACGCGGGCACCAAACTCAATGGGTTCAGTGACTTGTATTGGGGTTGCAACTGCTCATTATTGAGCAGGTTTACGCCAATGTAATCGTATTCAAGCCCCTTTAACTGCAGGGCAATTCGCAGTCGATAGGAGCAGGAGGAGCGGTAGTAGGAATAGAGTTTCATAGTTTACACTGCTGGCTGATAGTGTTTTACGTATTGATCGATCTTGCCAAAAATCGATGCGCCCTGGGCATCGAGCATCTCTATTTCAATGCGGTCGCCAAAGAACATAAATGGCGTGCTTGGCTTGCCATTAGCTATGGTCTCAAGGCAGCGAACTTCAGACAGGCAGCAGCAGCCATCGGCACTACCGACATTGGAAACGGTACCAGAGCCGATCACCGTGCCGGTCATCAACGAGCGAGACTTGGCGCAGTGGGCAATTAGGGTGGGGAAATCGAAGGTCATATCGACGCCGGCATTGGGGGCTCCCACTAGCACGTTATTCAGTGTGGCACGCAGCGGTAAATACAGTTTATCGCCGTCCCATGCCTCGCCGAGTTCTTCGGGAGTCACCAGTACCGGGGTGAAACTGGTCCAGGGTTTGGACTGATAAAACCCAAACTGTTTGTCCAGCTCGCCAGGAATTAGGTTGCGCAGTGACACGTCATTGACCAGTCCCAGCAAGCGAATATGGCCGCGGGCCTGGTCGTGGCTGACCCCCGCCGGTACGTCGTCGGTGATAACCACAACCTCTGCCTCAAAGTCTATGCCCCAGTCTTCGCTGGCCACTTCGATGTCGTCTCTGGGGCCAATGAAGGCGTCGGAGGCTCCCATATACACCAGCGGGTCACTCCAAAATGATGCTGGCAATTCAGCTCCGCGGGCCTTGCGCACCAGTTCCACATGGGTCACGTAAGCGCTGCCATCTGCCCAGTGATAGGCGCGTGGTAGCGGGGCATCACAGCCAACGGGATCAAAATCGAAGGCACCGGCAATGTTGCCGGCGTTCAACGCGGCATAGGTTCTCTCCAGTGCCGGTGAAAGGGCGGCCCAGTCGTCGAGAGCTCCCTGCAGCGTGGTGGCAATGTCTGTTACTGTTACCGCTCGGGATAAATCCTGGCAGACGACTATAAGTTGTCCGTCGCGACCGGATTTCAGGCTGGCGAGTTTCATAACGTTTCTCCGATGAATTCTTTTTTATGTAGCCAGGCGGCGTGCTGGGGTGCTTTTTTGGTTTCGTTCCACTGCTTGAGCATAGCCGGTGCTACGCGGTACAACTCGGCCATTTCGTCATCCGTACAGGTGTTCACCACCAGTTCCAGCCGATGGCCGTTGGGGTCGCGAAAGTAGATGGATTGAAATATGCCGTGATTGGTTGGGCCGATGATATCCAGCCCCTGCGCCTCTATAGCCGTTTTCGCAGCAAGTAGCGCCGACATGTCCTCGAGTTCGAAAGCAATATGCTGCACCCAATCGGGAGTGTTGTCGTCAAAGCCCATGTCTGGGGAATGGGGTAGCTCAAAAAAGGCCAAGACATTGCCCATTCCCGCGTCGAGGAATACATGCATATAAGGGTCAGGCGCTTTAGTGGAGGGTACTCGATCCTCGGCAATGGCCAGCACGAAGTCCATATTTAACACACGTTGGTAGAACTCAACGGTCTCTTTGGCATTCCGGCAGCGGTAGGCCACGTGATGTATACGTTTTAATTGCATTGCGGTTATCCTCTGGCGGCAGAATCAATTGCACCACGGGCCACCTGTTCACGTTCAATGGACTCAAACAGCGCCTGAAAGTTACCTTCACCGAAGCCTTCGTCGCGCTTGCGCTGGATAAACTCAAAGAAAATAGGGCCGATCAAGGTGTCAGAAAAAATTTGCAGCAGCAGGCGCGGGTCGCCATTTTCAGTTGAGCCGTCCAGCAATATACCGCGAGACTGCAAGTCCTGCACCGACTCGCCGTGCCCTGGCAGCCGCTCTTCCAGCATCTCATAGTAGGTGCTCGGAGGAGGGGTCATAAATTTCATTCCCAGTGCCGTTAACCGGTCTAGGCAGACGGGCAGATCATCGCAGGAAAACGCGATATGCTGAATGCCTTCGCCGTTGTACTGCAGCAGGTACTCTTCGATCTGGCCACCGCCGGCGCCACCTTCCTCGTTTAGGGGAATGCGAATCTTACCGTCAGGCGCAGTCATGGCGCGTGAGCGCAGGCCAGTATATTCACCCTTGATATCGAAGTAGCGAATTTCACGGAAGTTGAATAGCCTCTCGTAATAGCTTGACCAGTAGTCCATACGGCCGCGGTAGACGTTGTGCGTTAGGTGATCTATCAACTCAAAGCCGCAGCCTACAGGGTGGCGATCCACATCTTTAAGGTATTCAAAGTCAATATCGTAGATAGAGGCACCTTCTTCGTAGCGGTCAATCAGGTACAAAATTGCGCCGCCAATTCCGCGTATCGCGGGTAGCTTGAGCTCCATTGGACCCACCGGAATGTCGATGGGTTGCGCGCCCTGATCCAGCGCGCGCTGGTAAGCCTGCTTGGCGTTTTTTACCCGAAATGCCATGCCGCAGGCTGAGGGTCCGTGCTCCTCACAGTAGTAGTAAGCGGGAGAATTTTTTTCATAGTTGATAATAAAGTTGATGCTGCCCTGACGCCACAGATCAACGTCTTTGGAGCGGTGACGGGCAATATGCGTGAAACCCAGAGAAGCGAACACCGGCTCAAGTAAACCGCGCTCTGCGGCTGAGTATTCCACAAATTCAAAACCATTTAGGCCCATGGGGATTTCGAAAAGATCGTTCATCGTCAATGCCTCGGATAAATTCATCAGTAGTGGGTTGAAAGCATACTGCTGACTAAGTGAAGAGGTTGTTCTAATTCTGTCTGGTTTAGGTCATAATGGGGAGAAATCAATCTAATAATCGTTGTTAAGAGAAGGAAACAACCTGTGAAATTGGATAGAGCGGAAGTAGATATTCTCAGCACCCTACAAATTGATGGCAAGATATCTAACGTGGACCTCGCCGAAAAAGTCGGTTTGTCTGAGTCTCCCTGTTTTAGACGAGTGCGGGCAATGGAGGAGGGCGGGGTGATTGCCGGTTACCGTGCCCGACTAAACCAGCGAGCGGTAGGTCTGCAGGTAACGGCTTTTGTTCTTATTTCGCTGGATAAGGATGACAAAAAACAACAGGCTTTCATGGCCCAGGTGGAGGCCGAGGAACATATTGTTGAGTGCCACGCGATGAGCGGGTCCCACGACTACCTGCTAAAAGTTGTCGCTAGAAACATGGATCATTTTTCTGAGCTTTCGATGCAACGTATTTTAAAGTTTTCAGGGGTTCGCAACATCGAATCGAATTTTAGTTTGCTGGCGGTCAAGGAGGACGGAGCACTGCCCGTCCAACGATATGTCTGAGGCATTGAGCTTCCGTTTGTTTGTTGCTAGGCAAGCAAACGCAGAGGTGATGATCAGGACAACTATTAGCTTTGCCTCTTGCCCTCAGTCGCCGCTGCGTTAAAGCCAAATCACGCTGTGACGACCTTATTTTTTGGGGCTGCAAATCAATCTGCTTCCGCTATCAATAATCAGTCAAGCTCAGCAAAGAATCTGTAGGTTAATACCGGCCATGGTCATTTGTGTGGTAGTCATAGCTGCGTATCAAGCGGTAATTCGGTTGTGTCCTTAATTTTCGTTACCGAAACATGGGAGTGCATTTCTCGAATGTTGGGCAGTTGTGTCAACTGGTTTCTGACAAATTGCTCATAATTTCGAATATCTTTGGTAATAATTTTTATAAAGTAGTCGAACACTCCCGTCATTGTGTAGCACTCAACGACTTCCGGAAATTTTTTGATCTCTTTTTCAAAGTCCTCCAACGCCTCGTGATTGGTGACGGTCAGGCTGATAGATGTGAATACCACCATATCGAGCCCCAGTTTTTCTCTGTTAAGCAGGTTGACTTTGGCGTCGATTAAGCCGTCTTGCTCATAGCGATTGATTCGTCGCCAGCACGGTGACTGCGACAAGTTAACCTGGTCGGCAATATCAGCAGTGGTGATGCGGGCGTCTGCTTGAAGCAGCTTTAGAATTTCAATGTCTTTCTTGTCATATTGCATGGTTTAGAATTCCTAAATTGGCCGAATAATTGGATAGCCAAACCCCTACTAGTGCATTGTAGAGCAATTAAAGAAATAAAAAACCCATTTTATTGGCATAGAATATTCGAAAGAAATATTGTTGATAAGACCGTTTAGTACGGATATCGATATTTACCTAATGGTGTCGGGGTACTCTATGTTGAAGCCTAAAATGGTATTAGAAGACAAGTACGCTCTAGACTCGACCCGAGCTTATATGACGGGGATAGAGGCACTGGTTCGACTGCCTATATTGCAACATCAACGGGACCTCAATGCGGGGTTAAACACGGCGGGTTTTATTTCTGGGTACCGGGGCTCTCCCGTTGGTTCCGTTGACCAGTCCATGTGGAAAGCTCAGCAGTATCTCGACAAGCATAATATTGTCTTTCAGCCCGGGGTCAATGAAGACCTTGCCGCTACCGCGGTTTGGGGAAGTCAGCAGGTCAACCTATATGAAGGTGCTAAATATGATGGTGTCTTTGCTATGTGGTATGGGAAAGGCCCGGGTGTGGATCGCAGCATGGATGTTATTAAGCATGCCAATGCTTTTGGTACCTCAAAATACGGTGGTGTACTGGCAGTAGCAGGCGATGACCATGCGTGTAAATCCTCAACCTTACCCCATAAAAGTGAACATATGTTTATCGGTGCGTCTGTACCGGTATTAAGCCCTGCCAATGTTCAAGAAGTTTTAGACTTAGGCATCTTTGGTTGGGAGTTATCCCGTTACTCCGGTTGTTGGGTTGCGTTAAAGGCCATTACTGAAAATATGGACTCGGCAATATCGGCAGACATTGACCCAAACCGTATCAAAATCATTATTCCTGAAGATTTTGAAATGCCCGAAGAGGGCGTGCACGGCCGCTGGCCAAGTACGCCTCTGGAACAAGAGCGAACCCTTAATAAGTTCCGCATATACGCGGCTAGAAAGTTTGCCAGAGTGAATAATCTAAATAAGGTGATGTTTGATAGCCTAAAACCGAGGCTGGGTATAATTACTGCGGGTAAATCTTATCTGGATGTCTTACAGGCCTTTGATGACTTGGGCATTGATGAAAAAAAAGCCGCAGAGATTGGGCTGCGGGTGTTTAAGCTGGGAATGACCTGGCCCCTAGAGCCAGAGGCCACCCATGAATTTGCCAGTGGGCTTGAAGAAATACTCGTCGTTGAAGAGAAACGCAGTGTGATCGAAGATCAACTGACAGGCCAATTGTATAACTGGTCTGTTGCTGAGCGTCCGGCAGTGGTGGGCGAGTTTGATCAGCTAGGGAATGACTTACTGAGCAATCTCGGTGAGCTGACTCCAGCCATGGTGGCCCGGGCCATCGCCTCTCGCATCGCCACGTTTTATGAAGACGATGCCATTCGTCAGCGGTTGGCGTTTTTAGACGCTAAAGAAATTGCGCTGGCAAGGCCTCGATGTAGGCTTGAACGCAGGCCTTTCTTTTGTTCAGGCTGCCCGCACAATACCTCGACAAAAGTACCTGAAGGTAGCCGGGCGATGGCCGGTATCGGCTGCCACTATATGGTTGGCTGGATGGACAGGGAAACCTATACGTTTACGCAAATGGGCGGGGAGGGCGCTAATTGGATAGGCCAGGCTCCGTTCACAAAAACCCAGCATGTCTTTCAAAACATGGGGGACGGCACGTATTTTCATTCCGGATTGTTGGCAATACGCGCCGCTTTAGCAGCACCGGTTAATATCACCTATAAAATATTATACAACGATGCCGTGGCCATGACCGGTGGTCAGCCCCTCGATGGTGAGTTGAGTATTGATATGATCGTCAGCCAGTTGCGCGGTGAAGGCGTTAAGCGCATTGCCTTAGTTTCAGATGACCCCAATAAGTATCCGCAGCAGTATAAAAAAACAGATGGTTTAACCATTGACCACAGAGACGAGCTGGATCGAATTCAGCGGGAATTTCGCGAGCTTGTCGGTACCACCGTCATTATTTACGATCAAACATGTGCCGCTGAAAAAAGACGGAAACGTAAAAAAGGCTTACTTGAAAATCCCCCCGCTCGAATTTTTATTAATGAAGACGTCTGTGAGGGTTGCGGCGACTGCGGTGTGCAATCAAATTGTTTGTCAGTGCTACCCAAAGAAACTGCATTAGGACGCAAACGGGTAATTGATCAAAGCGCTTGTAACAAAGACTACAGCTGTGTCAAAGGGTTTTGCCCAAGCTTTGTGACCGTTAATGGTGGCAAACTGCGAAAAAATACGATCGACGATCAATCGGTTATTTTTGATCCTCTGCCTGAGCCCCTTCAGCCGAGTCTTCGTCAGCCATGGAATGTGTTGGTAACAGGTATTGGAGGTACCGGAGTTCTGACAATAAGTTCTATTTTGGCAATGGCTGCGCATATCGAGGGGAAGGGATGCTCGACACTTAATCAAACCGGTTTGGCGCAAAAGTTTGGGGCTGTTGTTAGCCACTTGCGAATCAGTCACCGTCAAGAAGATATTCACGCAGTCAGAATTGCCGCCGGTGATGCCGATTTGATGCTGGGTTGCGATTTGATCGTTTCTGACTCAGACGAAGCGCTAGCTAAGTTGCACCTAAAACGTTCCAATGTGGTGATCAATGACTATGAATCATCTACGGCTGATTTTATACAAAACCCCGATATAGAATTCCCCACAGCAGCTATGAAACAGACAATTGTGGATGAGGTGGGCGAAGAAAAAGCCGCCTTTATCAATGCCACAGAAATTGCCTCGGTGCTGTTAGGTGACCCTATTGGCAGTAACTTATTTCTGGCGGGTTACGCTTATCAAAAAGGACTCATTCCCGTTTCTGCCAATGCAATAGAGCAAGCGATTGAACTCAACAATGTTGCGGTAGACTTTAATCGACAAGCTTTTCTGTGGGGGCGACGTGCGGCGCATAACTTAGCATCGGTGAAAAAGGCTGCCAATATAGACATTCATTTAGACTCTCCGTTCGCTGCGAATACACACGGTACAGTCAAAACGCTGGATGAAAGCATTGCTTGGCGAACACATTTTCTAGTGAAATATCAAGATCAATCCTATGCCGATCAATATGCGCGGTTTGTACAGCGAGTTCGCGTGCGTGACACCGAGGTTTCGGCAAATGGCGATTGTGATCTAACACAAGCTGTGGCGAACAATCTCCATAAATTAATGGCTTACAAGGATGAATACGAAGTTGCTAGGCTTTACAGCGATGGCGTATTTATGAAAAAGTTAAGAGAACAATTTGAAGGTGAATTCACCTTTAAAATTCATTTGGCACCGCCATTATTTTCCAAAAAAGATAGAGTCACCGGCCATTTAATCAAGCGAGAGTATCCGCAGTGGACGTTAAAGGTTTTTGCTTTATTAGCCACTTTAAAAGGGCTTCGTGGTACGCCTTGGGATATATTTGGCTATAGCATCGAACGTAAAAATGAGCGAGCGATTATTGAAAACTACAAAAGAACGATAGACAAATTACTTCATGACTTAACGGCTGAAAATTATGAGAAAGCCGTTGAGATTGCATCTCTTCCGATGTTAATTCGAGGCTATGGTCATATCAAAGATGCCAGTATTGAAAAAGTAGCCGTTCAGGAAGAGGCGCTGTTAAAACAATTTTGTTCTGTGGAAACGCAGGTAGTGAAGTTTTTCACCGCAAGCAAATAGTTGATCAGGCAACAACGAGTTAGGCAGTCCCTTATGAAGCTATAGCGTAGCGGTAGTTAGAGTCACGGGGTTAGATGACAGAAGGTAGCTAGCGGACAGTCCATGATCGCGAGAGGGCGTGGGTTATCAACCGAAAGCGGTTATGGGCTGTGCGATAGCGGTGCAGAACCACCGCGCTAGACAACAAGGGCTTACTATCCCCTAACTCATATAGCAGAACTCAGGCTTCAAATCCGTCCCGGTGCAACAAAAAGCAATGTGTGAACAGTAGCCTAGGTTTTGGCTAGCGCTAGGTATGTACTATAGAGCCAGACCAGATAGCGCTCGACACCTTGTTTGACGTGCTCGCTGCGAATCGAGGGAAACATGTCGAAGGCGTGTTGAGCACCGCTTATCTCGGCGTATACCACTTCTCTGTTCGATTCGGCCGCCAGCTTTTTAGCAAAGCTGCGGGCTGTTGCCACGGGTACTAAGCTGTCTTTGTCGCCTTGAATAATACAGAAGGGCGGGGCGTGGGGGCCTATTCGATGCAGTGGTGAGGCGCTCTGATAGGCCTCGGAGTGATCCGCCAGAGACAACTTCATTACCGAGCGCTCTAGTGCCTGGGCCAGCCCATTATTGGCGTGTAAGCCTTCACTGTCACTAAAATCGTAGACACCGTAAAAGGGCACCGCCCCCTGCACGCTGGTGTCAGAGTCTTCGAAACCCGGTTGAAACAGCGGGTCGTTGGCCGACAGGGCCAGCAGAGAGCTTAAGTGACCTCCGGCGGAGCCGCCGGTAGTTACCACAAAATCGGGGTCGCCACCGTAGCTGGCGATGGTTTTTTTAATCCATACCAGGGCTTCTTTGCAATCGATAATATGGTCAGGAAAGGTAGCGGAGGGACTCAGCCGGTAGCTAATAGCGACGCAAATCCAGCCGCGCTGGGCCATGTGGCTCATTAGCGGCAGGGCTTGTTCGTTTTTACTGCCCATTTTTTCGGTCCAGGCACCGCCGTGGATTTGCAGCAATACCGGTCGCGGTGCGCTGTGCTCGACGCGATCGCGGTAAATATCCAGGCGTTGGGCGCCGCTACCGTAGCGGATGTTTTTCATTACTTCCAGCTCGGCGGGGATAGGCTTGATTGGCTTGCGTATTTTTGGGTAGTCAATATCAGCGGGAAACTGTTCGCGCATGCCCGGCTCGATACTCTGTTGATAGTCGCGCCCGAGTCCCTGCTGCAAACCGCTTTCCATTGCCTGCTTGGCGCGGTGGCCCTGCAGATGGAAGAAGGTCATGGCCAGCCAGCTAACAACGCAGATAACCAGGCTCACAGCGCCGATAAAACCGTCGACTGCCCCGGCCCAGGTAAACCAAAACACGGTGGCTAGTTGCAGGGCGATATGGTGCAGCGCTAGCTCACCGACCAGCCAACCGCACAGAAAACTGAGCACTGACAGCTTGTCGTGGCTAAAGTTGGGGTGGTAGAGGTTGTAGGCCAAGCTGGCGATAAAAAGTGCGAATAGAAAAAAGAGGAATGTCATTTTTGGTTCTCCCTAGTAAGGGTTTATATTACACTACAAATCCTCAATACAGCATATACGGTAGAGCAAACCATGACCAAATCCGGTGAACAGAGCAACAATCCACTGCATGGATTGACCCTAGAGTTTATTGTTACTGAGCTGGAGCGCCAATACGGCTGGCCCGAACTGGGTCGGCGCATCTCAATAAAATGTTTTACCAGCGACCCATCGGTCAAATCCAGCCTGAAATTTTTACGCAAGACCCCTTGGGCGAGAACAAAAGTCGAACAGCTTTATATCGACAGCCAATAGCCGCTATTTCATATCGATAGCTAGCAGCTCCTATGCAACAACCCCTTTCTAAACACAGCAACTAGGAATAACGATGACAGTAAATGTAGATGCACTATTTAAACCTTTTAACGGTGGCGGTTTGAGCCTGGAAAACAGAATCGCCATGGCGCCAATGACCCGTGAATTTTCTCCTGAGGGGGTGCCGGGAGAAGATGTCGCTACCTATTATCGTCGGCGCAGCGAAGGCGGCGTCGGTCTGATTATCACCGAGGGCACGACTATCGATGATCCGGTCGCCACCATGGGCGCCAATATTCCACATATCCACGGCGCAGGACCGCTGGGCGGTTGGAGCAAGGTAGTGGACGCTGTACACAGCGTTGGCGGCAAGATCATTCCTCAGTTGTGGCATGTTGGTATGGCACGCAAGGCGCAATCTGCCCCCTTTCCAGAGCTGCCCAGTGTAGGACCCTCAGGATTAGTCGTGCCGGGCAAGCAGGTGGCTGAACCACTAACCGTGCCCCAAATCGAAGAGTTGATAGCCGGTTTTGCCCGTGCTGCCGCCGATTCCAAGGCCGCCGGTTTTGACGGTATTGAAATTCACGGTGCCCACGGCTATTTAGTCGATCAATTTTTCTGGGAGGGCACCAATCAGCGCACTGACGAATGGGGTGGTTCGATGGCCAATCGCGGCCGTTTTGCGGTGGAAATTGTTAAGGCCATTCGCGCCGCGACCGGACCGGATTTCCCCATTGTGTTGCGCTACTCTCAGTGGAAACAGCAGGACTATGCGGCACGCTTGGCAGTCACGCCGCAATTGTTGGAAGAGTTTTTGGCGCCATTAAGCGACGCAGGTGTCGATATTTTCCACTGTTCGACACGCCGTTACTGGGAGCCAGAATTTGAACACTCCGATTTAAATCTCGCGGGTTGGACTAAAAAAATCACCGGTAAGCCGACCATTACCGTGGGCTCGGTGGGTCTCAATGGTGACTTTTTCTCCGCCTTTGCCGGTCAGGGCTCACAGTTGAGAGCCATCGATGATCTAGTGGAGCGGTTGGCACGAGATGAGTTTGATTTGGTCGCTGTCGGCCGGGCGCTTATTCAAGATCCCCAGTGGGCTGCGAAGCTGCGTGACGGTGGTCAGTTGCAAGACTTTTCTGGTGATGCGCTGGCAACTCTCGCCTAGCCTACCTTGCCCTAGTCTGCTGGGGCTCGTTTTACGATTATGTCGTTTAAGTTTATCGTTTAAGCCTGTGGTCTAAGTTCAGGTTATAGGACTGCGGGTTTAGGCGTTAGGGCAGCATACCTAGGGCACGCAGTACAAACAGTCCGACGGTAACACTGAAAGGAAAAAAGAGTGACGTCAGCATAACAATGTCTGCCGCCAGCTCTCTATTGCCGCCCGCCGCTGCCACCATTAAATAACTGCTGGTGGCGGTGGGTCCGGCCAGTAGTAAAAACAACACCGCCAGTTGCAAACCTTCAACCCCCATTGCGATGGCTACGCCAACGGCGATAAGCGGGGTTATAAATAACTTCCACAGACTCGCCTCTAGTGCTTCCGCGTAATTAGCCCGCAATCGTGCAATATTAAAGCTGGCACCGACACTGAGTAGGGCAAAAAACAAGCTGCCTTGAATTAAATAACCACCGCCAGATAACAGTTGCGGTGAGGGCGTAGGTCCCCAACGAGCGCAGAGCGCCCCCAACACAATGCCCCAAATCAGCGGGTTTTGCAGCAGGTTGAGAATGCTTTTGCTGACCGATTGCTGCCGGGATAAAGTGGTATTGAGAATAAACACTGCCAGTACGTTGTATACCAAGGTCCAGATGGCTACCGGCAAGGTAGCGAGAGCCAAGCCGGCATCACCGTAGGCCTGCACCGCCAGCGCTATTCCCACCAGCCCCAAATTCGAGCGGTATGCACCTTGAACAAAAATACCGATATGGGCCCGGGGCAGCCCCCGCCAGCGGCCGTAGCCATAGGAAAGGCTGATAACTAACAGGGTAACTACCACCCCTGCCAGTAAATATGGGGAGCCAATGTCGCTGCTAAAGTCCAGTTTTAACGAGCCAAAAAACAAGGTGGCGGGCATGATGAACCAGTACACCGCACTGGCAAGACGGTCGAATACTGAAGGGCTCAATATATTGAAGGCGCGCAGTAGGGCACCGGCGATGATGGTAAAAAAAATCGGCGCGGTAATGGCGATACCGCTGGCGAGCATGGCGAAAAAGCTATTGGCCTCGTTCATTATGGTTTTTTTGCCCGCTGAATAATGGGCAATTCCTGTACTGTTGGGAGCTTTGCTAGCAGCTGAAGTATCAAGCGAAATCGCTATAGCTGCAGTTGCGGCGAATTCCGGCATTAACTTCACGGCGCAGCCACAGCCAGCTGAGCACGCCCATCAACATCATGGTTGCGGTACCAGCGACAAAAATACCCACATAACCCCACAGATAATCTCCCAGCAGTGCCAGCGGTATATTGATGGCAATCATCTGCGATGCAGAAATTATTAGTGGTGGCATCGGCTTACCCAGGGCGTTAAAGCTAGCAGTGGCGATGGCGATCAAACCCATAAACCCCATGCCTAGTGGCAAAATAAGCAAATAATGTCCCGCCGCAGCAAGCACACCAGGGTCGTCGTTGATCAGCAATATCAATGGCTCGGCGCAAAAAAACAGTACGATATAGGCGAACGCGCCCCAGCCCAAGGCAAAGCTGTTGGCCAGTTTCAGCGCCTGTTTCACTCGTTCAAATTCTCCGGCACCCCAGTTTTGACCTATAAAAGGCGCCACACTCATCGACAGCGCAAACATCACCATCATCAACATAGATTCAATGCGGGAAGCGACGCCGAAGCCGGCTACTACCAAGGCACCGTGGCCCGCTAGCAGCCGGGTAATAATGCCCATCGACAGTGGCATTATCATGTTGCTGGCAATCGCCGGCAGGCCGACGTGTAAAATGTCGTAACAGGAGGTTTTAAAACCTTGCAGGCTAAAACGAAAGAGCTGGTCTCTGAAAACAAAGATATGCAGGTACATGAGCAGGCTGACGAAGCGGGCCAATACAAAACCCACTGCGGCGCCGGTTAAGCCGAGTTCAGGTGCTCCCATTAGGCCAAAGATAAACAGCGGCGAGATCAATACCTGCAAACCACTACCGATAGCCATTAAGTAGCCGGGGGTGGTGGCATCCCCTACCGCCCGCATCAGCGTTGAACCAACCATGGCCACGGTAAAAAAGGGCAGGCCCCACAGCCAAGTCTGCATATACTCTACCGCCAGCGGCAGTATCACAGCATCGGCACCGAGTAGGGAGAACAATGAGCTGATACCTTGGTAGGCTAATGCGGCAACTACCATAATTATGCCCATAACTAGTATAAAACAGTGGCTGATCAGTAGCTTGGCGTGTTCGCGATCACCCCGGCCCATGGTGCGAGCAATGACTGAGGAGGCGCCGATACCCAGGCCCATGGAAATGCCCTGAAACAACATTACCAGTGGAAAGGCGAAGCTCAGGGCGGCCAACTCGTTGGTGCCAATCGTGCCGATGTAAATGGTCTCGATAACACTCGCGCCCATTACCGAGATCAGACCCAGCACCATAAAACCGGTGAGTTGGCTCAGGTGGCTCAGTACCTCGCCCTCGGTAAAACCGGGTCCGACATTTTTAGGCTTTGCGGCGGAGCTGTTGTTGTCGCTCAATAGGACCTCGATAGCAAAATATTGTCAGTAATAATGCAGGCATTACAACAGCGAGCAGCTTTAAGAACCTGTTAGAGCCAGACGGTGAGCGCCAATGGCGTCATCAATATCCTGGGCCAACTTGAGACGCTTTACTGACTCGAACAGCTCGTCGGCCTGACTGTACTGACGGCGTAAATAGCCCAGCCACTGCTTGACTCTATTACCGACGTGTTTGCTCTCGTACTGTTGTTCGGTGACTTCGCAGAACTGTTCTAACAGGTCAACAATCGTTAACCAGTGCATCGGCGCCGGCGAGTGTGTTTGCTGCGTTGCCTTAATTTGGCGAGCCAGTTCTGGATAGGCCAACAGCCCGCGGCCCAACATAATGTCTTGGCAATGGCTCTGCTGCACACATTCGTGGTAGTCGCTAGGGGACCAGATTTCGCCGTTGGCGACAATCGGAATCGGGCTGCTATCTTTAATCGCCGCAATCGCCTGCCAGTAGGCGGGGGGCTTGTAGCCGTCTTCTTTTGTTCTGGCGTGAATGGTTAGCTCACTGGCGGCGGCGGCAAAGATGGCGGCACAAACCTCGGTCAGTAGACTGCGGTCGGTATAACCTAGGCGTATTTTCACCGTGACCGGTGTCGCCGCCGGCACCGCCCGGCGCACCGCGTCGACGATGTTAAATACGCGCTCTGGGCTCTTTAGCAATACCGAGCCACCGTCACTGCGGTTGACCTGTTTGGCGGGGCAGCCAAAATTGATATCGATACCCGGCGCCCCCAACAGTGCCGCCCGCTGTGCATTCATCGCCATCGGTTCTGGTTGGCCGCCCAGCAGCTGCACATACACCGGCGTGCCGGTGGGGGTGAGCCCGCCGCTGTGTAGCTCGGGGCAAAAGCGATAAAACACCTTGGCGGGCAGGCAGTGGTCGGTGATGCGTACAAATTCAGTGGTGCAGCGGTCGATACCGCCAAGCCGAGTCAGCATGTCGCGCATGGTGTGGTCAACCACA
>Ga0105356_10003703_pt1 | contig 14921 bp, 10 predicted proteins | sample GOMGulsemesocosm_3_FD_83502 | JGI IMG/M metagenome (GOLD analysis project Ga0105356, IMG submission 83502) | Methane-oxidizing microbial communities from mesocosms in the Gulf of Mexico - GOM9D Gulf of Mexico | ecosystem: Environmental > Aquatic > Marine > Cold seeps | place: Gulf of Mexico...
TATGCGAACGCCGTTCGCATAACCTCTTATATCTGGGAAAGGCGAACGAAGAGGTTTTTTCTTTGAAATCATACAACTATCCCTGTTAATAATTCACGTAACAGTATATTCGTCGTTCGCTTTTGTCAATTTTGATATCACTCACTGTAGGTGTTCGCATATCCCGATATATCAGGATAAGCGAACCACATTTAGATATGACCTCCTCAACTCTCCTCAACTACTGCCCTCTACCTAAGATCATCACCTTGATGGTTGCGAAGACAATACCAATATCGGCTTTGAGCCAACTATAGACCGAGGTAAGTGATAGTGAATAGGATAAATCGTACCCTAACTTGTTTTTAACGTCTTCTAGGCACTCATCATAACCTTGGTGAACTTGTGATAGCCCTGTTATCCCTGGTTTGATGCCGTAGGTACGGTCGGTGAAGTAAGGAATTTCACGCTCTAATCGGTTACAAAAACTAGGGCGTTCTGGTCGTGGCCCTATCATAGACATGTCCCCGCGGATGACATTGATAAACTGTGGCAACTCATCCAAGCGTGTTTTACGCAGGAACTTTCCTACAAGCGTAATGCGTGCATCGTTTTTTGTCGCTAATCTTGGGCCACTCTCAGTCTCAGCATCTATGCTCATGGTGCGAAATTTTAACATCATAAAAATTTCAACACGGTTAGGTAAGCTTTGGCCAATACGTAATTGTTTAAAAAACACAGGTCCCTTACTCTCTAGTTTGATTGCTAATGCGATTAATGGAAATAATGGCACGGTTAATAGCAACCCAATAGAGGCTAATAACACATCAAATATCCTCTTATTGTGCAGGACATTATTTGGTACAAAATTAGCGGGCATTGATCGTTGCTTCAATTGATTCAAGCTTAGATCTATACCTTTGATATTGACGTTGCTATTGCTATCAATATTGCTATCAACATTACTATTCATTACTGTTGAAATGCTCACGTTCATATTCATAATAATCACCTGTTTGTTTGTTTATTTATTTATTTATTTCAATATTAATTTTTTTCCAGCCTATATTTTGTTCTTTCCCTAATACTTTTTGTTTAACTTTTTGTTTAACTATTTCTTTTATATAATCTAGCGATCCTATCAAGCCCATTAAATGGCCTTGGCAGATGTAGCTATTTAATAGAATAATCTTGCTCTCTAGTAAGCGCTTAATCATTGGCTTTACTTTAGAGTCTTTCTTAGATTCAACTAGAAGCTCCTTGTTAGCGAGGTGCTTAATACCTGCTAATAAGTAAGCGCTTATTTGAGCTAAAAATAGCAGTGCAAAAGCGAGTGAATTCACAGATAACACAGCGCTGATGAGTAATAGAGAAATTAATAAATAGGGCATTATTACCCGTAAGCATTTCCCCGATACGAACATCCATTGAATGAGCATGCGGTTGAAGTCAAGGCTAGGCGCTAATAATGTGGTTAAACGAAATATTTGCTGAGCATTACCTTTCGATATGCGTCTACGGCGCTGCGCATCAGCTGTTAGAGGAGTAGATTCCGTTTCGAAGATACCTATCTTCTTATCGAAAATCGCTTTATATCCTTTTGCGACAGCGCGCATGGGTAAGATAAAATCATCGTTAATAGTATCAAGTTCTAGTTTTTCACAGCAGTCACGACGAATGGCATAAAAGGCCCCTGTTACTCCCATGACAGAGCCTAATTTACTTTCTAAATCACGTATTTTATTTTGATACTTCCAGTAGTTTTCTTCACCACTAGTTTTATCGCTACTTTTATCACTCTCTTTATTTTCGATTTCAGACTGGATTAATGAATAATCACCTGTTACTACAGCGATACTCGAATCATTCATAAAGTACTGTGCACTGCGCCATAATACGTCTTGATCTAAAATGGAACTGCTATCCGAGAATACAATTAAATCTTCTTTGCACTCGGTGATTGCTCGGTTAATGATCGAAACTTTACCGCCATTTCGTTCGATATTTACAACGCGTATATCGAGCTCACGATTATAAAACCTGCCTTGTGATTGAATGGCTTTTCTTACCGTATCATCATTACAGCCATCACAATAAATTGTAATAGCCAATCGATGATCTGGATAATCAAGCCACCCCATACTATCTATTTTCTGCTGAATACAATGCCCTTCATTAAACGCCGGTACGACAATGTGAATGCTTGGAAGCCTAGATGTATGCGCACAAGGAAGCACCGTATTAATGCTGTTGTTTCCACCACGAATATGAGCGGCTACTTTTAACAAAACTGGGTAACCAAGATGGTTATAGATAATTAACGCTAATATTATAAATGCGATAATGCTCATGAGATATTCCTCCTACAACATTAGTATTTGTGATCAACGGTACAGCACTCGGTATTCAGCAAGCATATTGCAAAAATCGCGGTTATTGAGGACAAATTCTCTGGGTGATGCATAATCATCTTTTAGTATATTTATAAATACTTGGCGAACCCCCCAAGCCAATGCTGAGCTGTCTTTTGCAGGAACCATCATGCCCGTTTTTGGGCAACAAGCTTCACGGCTTCCACCTACGTCCGTCAAAACAACTGGCACACCACAGGCTTGAGCCTCTAAGGGTGATAGCGGAAGGCCTTCATTCAGTGATGACATGCAAAACACATCCAAAGATTGATAGAAGTACACCATATTGTCGATATTACCGAGCAGTATTACCCGTTTTTCAAGGTTGTTCTGTTTAATGAATCCCTCTAGTTCATCTCGGGACTCACCTTCTCCTGCAAGAACTAAAATACAGTCGTCTTGTAGGAATTTAAGTGCTTCTATTAAATATTTATGGCCCTTTACTTCCGTTAATCGACCAGCACAACCAATAATGTGGATTTCCTTTTGAGGCAAGCCTAATTGTGATCGGGCATAACTTTTATTGCCTTTATGAAAAACTTTGCAATCAACTCCGTTATGAATAATCTGACTTGGGTAGTCTGGCTGATATTTCTTTAATTGCTCGTGCACACCTTTCGCATCAGCCACTAATACAGGTTTCACCCACTTAAGCAGCGAGCTTTCTAGCTTTCTGCGCTTGATGTCCTGCATATGCCAGGCGTCATGCTCGGTATGAATACGATGCTGTATTCTGGCCAATCTTGCAGTTAAGCCAGCATAAAATAATGGGCCAATATGATGAGTATGCAATACATCGGTATTTAAGCGTTGTAAGATTCTTTTCACTTTAAGCAAACAATTAATCGATAGGCCTTGAGGTTTGTTAAGAAAGTATAAGTTTTGTTTATAGGGCAATAATCTTGGCCAATGCTTTAAGGCTTCTTCTTTCGTGCCTTCAAGACTAATGATGTGCATATCTTCTTCTTTTGATATTTGAGAAGAACGTAACATTTCTAACACTAAGCATTCGATGCCTCCGGCACGCAGATGTTGCACGACCTGAACGACAACTTTATTAGTTGTTACTGTTTCTTTTTCAACGACTATTTTTTCTTCATTAGTTTTCATCAAATAATCTCCGTCAGGTATTATCAATTCTATTAAGTTTTAGTATCTTCAAAAATGGTATCGGCTTGCAATAAGTCTTTAAACTTTGGAATTCGACTTAAAACAGGTGCCTGGGTAAATACTTGTAGCTGGCTGCTGCGCCGCACGCTGGTATCCATGATTTCAACAATCACAGCCATTCCCGCGCCAAAAAACATACCGCCAATTAAACCGGCAACTATAAATACAATACTGGGTATATTCGAAGGCCATAACGGGGTATAAGGTTCGTCAATTATTTTAATTCTATTTTTTTCTTCAAAACGCCCTAGGGATCCGGTAATCTTTGCCATTTCATAGCGTTTCAAAAATTCGTCATATAGGCTTTGCTTGGTATTAAGCTCCCTCTCTAATTCGGTCAAATCTCGCTCGATTATCGCAAAGGCTTTCACTTGCTCTTCCATTTCTTGTATTTGTGCTTTTAAACTTTTTATTTCTTGTTTTAATCCCTCTTCCAAAGCACGAGATTTCTGAATTTCTTGTAACTGAGAAACCAATAGTGGAGCATTATTTTCATTACCGCTGACAACTTGAGTTACCGAAGAGCTCATCGCTAGGTGCCAAAGACGCTCAATTTCTTCCGGTGTTAATTTGGCTGTTTTTTCCAATAGACTATTGCGCTTTACTTGAAGGCGATCGACTTGGCGCTGCACATTAATCACTTTTGAGTGCTGGTCGGTATAACGCGCCCTTAATAAAGCCAATTCGCTGGTGAGTTGTACAATGCGTTTTTCTAAAGCTGCAACGACGGGATTACTAGACGACAGTCTTTCATCCATGGATAACAAAACACCTTTGGCTGCCGACCAAGATAATTCTTTTTCTGCCAGCTTTTGTTTTAATTGACGCAAACGCTTTATATTACCGCCGTGATAAGCGGGTAAGTCTGTAGCGTATTGCTGCTTAAACAAGGAAAGCTTTTTCTCCGACTCTAATAGTTGTTTTTTCTGTGATTGCAGTTGCATCAAGATAAACTTTTCAGACTGTTCAATTGAAGAACGTTCGGGCGCTAACAGCTGCTCTATAAAATGCTGACTGACTACTTGCAGAATCTCTTTCATATTTTCAGGCTCTCCTGAACGATATGAAATCTTCACTAGGTCTTTACCTTCTTGAGTTAAATTTAGACCCTTAGAAATATTTCGACTGACTCTGGCTCTTTCACTACTGTCGGTTTCATCGTCGATTAATGCTAATTCCTCGGCGACTGAAAATAAAACGTGACGACTATGAACTAAAGTATCGAGTGCAGCCATGCGTTCTTTTAAGTTAGTCGATACCGACAAATCTTCTAAAAATGGGTTTAGTTTGGAGGTTTCTTGTACCAATATAGTGGTGTGTGTATCGAATATTTTTCCGCGCGTCATCGCGATAATGCCCCCGACGATAGGCATTATTAAAATGGGTACTAGTATAAGATAACGCTGACGCCAAGCTGCTATTAAAATTAAATAGACATTTTCCCAGGCACTATTACCTTGAGCCTCTGAGGCTGAGTTAAACGTATTGATTTCACTGAGAGGAATATTCATTACGTCCTCCCGGTTTTAATGAGAAAACGACTTGGTGTGAAGGCAAGTCAGCATCATATTGCTGCTCAATCACAATACCGCGAGGAATCATTTTACGTAGGTTATTGCCACGCTTATAACTGGAGATCCAATCAGGGCCCAACTGTAATACAATAGGATTATTGCTGTAGTTACCCATTTTTGATAACCAAACAAACAGGTCAAACTTTTGCTGTTTGTTTAGGTCAAATTGTAATGGGGTAAATTGCCATTGAATTTTACTTTTTTGGTTGTTTGAATGTGCTCCAGCATTCACTTTTTGTAAAACGAGAGCTTGCTCAAATAAGTTTTTATTCGCATCTTTTTTGGTGGTTGTTGCGCACCCTACCATGCCCACGCTCATGATCACGACTAACGTAGCAGTCATCGTCATCTTGTGCTGAGCCATCTTGATAAGCGCTTGCAACTTGTTCATTGTCACCACCTGATTGCATAGATTTATCAAGGTGTTTCAAGCTTTGTGCCAAATCAATAATCTTGCCCCGCCACACTTCTAGCTGACTGATGGTGGTTTTTTCTGCCTGTTGCCAATTTTGTCCTAATGATGCGGCTATCTGCTGCTTTAATTTTATCGCTGCAGGGCTAGTTTGCTTATCTAGCCAGAGGTACCACCTAAGCTCATACTGCCCCATCGCAAGCTCGAATAAGCCTCTATCAACATCGGGCAATACCGCGCAGCTATTGGGCTGAGGATAAAAGAACTGATAGTCTCCTTCGCGCCCATCCGTCGGATCATACGGGTTTGCAGTGGGCATCCGGCCATGCCATTGCACGTAACCATCGGCCTCGCTATGCCATAAGAAAGCCCCCGCTGCTAATCGAAAATCAGGCATGTTATATAACCAGACTCTCTTTTCTAAAACCCCTTTAGAAGCTAATGTTTTATGAATTCGAGATATTTCTCCTTTATCGACACCGAACCCATGATTAATGAGCACTAGATCGAGCTCTTTTATCAATGCTTTTTGGTTTTTATTATTCAAGTGCCCTGCTGTTTTCGCATACTGATTTGCAGAATGCAAACGTTCAGCATCCTCCTCAATCATCGCAATTTGGTCCAACAGTGCTTCGTCAGCAATCGACCAGTATACGCTAACCTCTCCATGACTTAGCTCTGCCAGCTTCGCCATTCTTGCTTGCAATGCATCAATATCCAACACCTCTTTAAGTCGTTTATATGGGGTGTACGCCAATAGGTCTGCCGACCCATAGAATTTTTTATACAGGGCTAACTCATGCAGCCAGTTCTGAATATTATCTTGGCTTGGCGTTTCCATCGGTGGAGCTAATGCACGTAAGCCTAAGCGATCTAGATAATTCAAATCACAGTAAACTTGTGCCAGTTGTAGCGATTGCCATTGTTTGAAAAATTGTAAGTGGGGGCTATGATCAAGATAAATTCCTACTTTCTGTTTGTTCGTGGGTAAGATCTGATCAATGACATTAACGGTTAGTTTAATTTCTCTTATTTTTTCATGAGCGGCCTGATTAAACGAAAGCACTACGTCATAATTCCCTGCAGCTTGCTGCTCATCGGCTTTTAACCAAATGGCAATTCTATGGGTTCCTATTAACGTTTCTTCGGAAGTTAGCTTAGTTAAGTGGGTATAACGCTTTGTTAAATGCTGCGTGCTGCCCGACCGACGCCAGCGCGGTAATACTTTGCGGATTTCCAAATAACCGCCTTGCTCTTGAAAAGAGGACTGCCAACTTGGCTGCGCACCTTGATCTAACTGAATATCCAACTCAACCAGCTTGCCTTCCCCTTGCGCTAGTCTGATCGTTTGCTGTAATTCTTTTGATTGTTTTAATGGCTGATTTTCGACCAGCCAATGCTGACGAAAGTACTCTTGGCGACGTTCATTAACTAGCGCTAAAGCATTCGTTTCAGGCTGATAAACTTTGTCGTCTAGCTTTTGTAATATTAAACCACTAATAAAACGCTGTTGTGGGCTATCACCCAGTAGCTGTATTGATAACGCCTCTGTGGTTTGTTCAAAGTCATAGCTCTGTACTAAACCACGATGACGCACAATATCGTGCCATGGATCTTGGTCAGCCGTTTGTCGATAGAACCTAAGGTATTCCTGCTGAAACCACTGGGCAGGGGTTGGTCTATTATTCTTAGTATCTAGATAGGGCTGCTCAATGCCGTTAAGAGCGACTCCTAGATTCATCTGCCTGGGTAGATTTTCCCACTCACCTAGGTCTTCACGAAATAAAATGATTCGCCATAAGCCTTTCTCTAGCGGCATACGTAGCTCTTCTATTCCCGCGATGCCGTCTCTCATCCAAGGATCAGGCCCAGGTCGATCAATTTCTCTCATTTGACCAAACAGTTGAATGACATCATTTTCTTGTTTATTTACCTGTTTATTTACCTGTTTATTTAACATTAAGTTAACCGCTGTTGTTCCCTCTAATATCTCGCTATGACGGCTGCCAAAATCATAGGCTCTAACATAATCCGGTAACTGACGATCTTGCTCTACCGTCACATAATCAATTTTGATATCTTTAATATTGCGTTGTTTATTACCTCGCACTGTTTTTTGACCATTAAAAATATAAATATATTTTAGCTTTGCAATATCCAGCGGTTGCTTATTTTCCTTTTTCAGCCCTTGAGCGGAGATGCGTAATTCAAATTCACCACTATTAACTCTCCGCTCTAGATTCGTTCGGCTGTAATAATCATAGCTATTACGATCATCAATGCGAATCACCAATAACTGGGATTTATCATTTGGGTTATGGCCTTTAATCACTAATACATCACGTTTTTGTAGCCGATCAATACTTTGCTGATCAAGCTTCATTTGCCAAGGTAGATGGGTATCTTCCACCAATACCTTCTGCAGCGATGTATTAGCTGAAGCCTGTGCCTCAGTAGTCATTAATAGTGAAATGAAAATGAATAAAAGCATATACAACTCCTAATTTACGTGAATACGTCGTAATATTTCACGCTCTATTTTCAATGCTCTCGCTTGCCAAGTATGACTGCCTACCTGACTGGCTCTACGCTGTCTTACTCGACGAATCTTATCAATGTCTGACCAATCATTAATCGCAGAAAAGAAATCCTGCTGACTGGTATTGAGTAGCAGTTCTTTGGCGACAGGGACTTCAGCGGCAGCATTTTCTATCGCTTCACAGAAGTCATTGGTTCCTGCAACCGTAATCCAGTCTTTATAGGGCTTTAAGGCTGGAAAATTGGTGCTCACGATGGGTTTTCCGACCGCTAGATATTCTCTTAACTTCAAAGGATTACAGGCACGAATCTGAGCATTATCTTTAAAAGGCAACAACGAAACTTGCCAGTGATGAATATAATTGGGCAACTCACTATGATTTTTCTCACCCAACAAGTGGATATTCGGCTCACGTCTTAAATGCTCTACAAAACAGCGCTGTGGACCAATGATTACAAAGCTCCAATGACGCATTTTACGAGCCGTACGAATAAGCAGCTGCTGATCTACCCAGCCACTAATACTGCCATAAAAGCCGGCAACAGGACCTAAGGGAAGATCTTTAGGGCGCTCACTAGGCGCTTCATAAAAATAATCCGCGACGCCATGAGGAATAAAAACAGTTTTTTCAATAGGAAATTTTCTCGATAAAGATTCACTGGCCACTAAAATTAAGTCCACTTTTTCAACCAGCTCTGCTTCTAGCTTACTCATCACATCATGATCAACACCTTCCAAAGAAGAGAAGTCATCACCACAATAATAAATACTAAATGATTCATGTATTTTTCCAATCAGTGGTACTGCACTCGGTAACGATAACCATAAAATAGGCTTTTCAGCGGCAAGATCTAAAGAATTATTACTCTTAAAGACATTAAATAATTTTTTAGTGATCATCTTTTGATTTAACCAGCGTGCCCATCGCTGACCATGAAAGGGAATTGCAAGTGGGTTGACAACCTTTGGCTGCCAATCTTGCTGAACTTGATCCAGGTGTTGATCTACCAGGGGATCTTTTTTTTGACCAAAAGTTAATACGGCTTTAAGTTTTCTTAACGCGCGCCCCATGTCAGACAAATTAAATTTTGGTGCTCTTAAACCAATCGAATTAACCCAAGTAATATCATGATACTTGGAGAGTTCTCTGGCTAAATGTTGCGTACTGCTAGGGTGTCTACCCCAATCTTCGCCGAACATAACCATAGGATAATTATCTGATAGACTATTCATGAGTTTTCTCCAATCGATTTAATTATTTTTGCTGGCGAACCTGCTGCAATTACGCCTGCGGGTAGATCATGCGTTACTATACTGCCTGCACCGACGACGGTGCCTTCGCCAATTGTTACTCCCGCGAGTACCGTTACCCCCGTGGCTAACCACACATCGTTTTCTAAAATAATATTGCCAGTTTGATAATCTTCTTCGGGTAAACCTAAAGCACGTTTCTTAGCATCAAGAGGATGACCAGGAAATCCTGCCAGGAATACTTTTCCAGCAAGCCTTACATTATCGCCAATAATAATTTTCTGACCGACGTTGATAGAGTTTTGCCAGCCTATATCAACGTTACTACCAATCACTAATTCGGGAGTCATCTCGCCACTACTACGCCCGCACAGTGTTGATAACCCCGATACCCGGGTATTATCGCCGATGGATATGGTTAATTTCCCTAATACCAAAGGCATGCCACTGTAGAGATAAAACTGCTTACCACATTGAGACAAGCGACTTTTAAATAGCGGTGTCCAATAGAAAACCCTCATACTATTTTCAAGTCCATTTTTGATAAATACATGTAGCCAATACAAAGACTTATGAAGTAAAGCAATTTGAGGCACTTCAAAAAATCTAATTTTATTGATCATTGCCATCGTATTTCTTGCCAATGGTGTTTCGGATTTTTTTAACCACAATTTTGTTGAATATATTAATTGCATTAGAGCTACCTCATTCGTCAATTAGTGTCTAATAACGCTTATTCTACCGTGACCGATTTGGCTAAGTTTCTGGGCTGGTCAACATCAGTACCTCTTAAAAGGGCTGTATGGTAAGCCAATAATTGAACAGGAATGGTATACATTATGGGCTGTAACATATCGCAGACAACGGGCATTTCTATGATGCAGTCCACTTTATTCTCACTGGTACCTGAGCTTTTACACGCTGCTGCTCCGCGGTAATCACTGATCAATATGACCTTGGCTCCTCGTGCTCGCACCTCTTGTAAATTAGATAACGTTTTTTCAAACAAGGCATCAAAAGGTGCAAGTACGACGACGGGCATTTTATTATCTATTAATGCAATGGGGCCGTGTTTTAGTTCACCGGCTGCGTAACCTTCGGCGTGGATATAGGAGATTTCTTTTAGCTTTAAAGCCCCTTCAAGTGCAATGGGGTAACACTGCCCACGACCAAGAAAGATAGCGCTATGCGCTTTCACTAAAGTTTTTGCCACATCACGAATCAAGGACTCTTGCTGTAGGGCCGCAGCGATGCATTGTGGAATATCCTCTAACATATTGGCCATTTCCTTATGTTGGATATTACTGAGTGATTTTCGTTCTAATGCTGCAGAAACTGCGAGCTGCGCTAACACCGTTAACTGCGAAGTAAATGCTTTGGTTGATGCCACACCAATTTCAACGCCGCATAAGGTGCGATAAACAAAGTCTGATTCACGGGCAATAGAACTTTGAGCAACATTCACTATCGATAAGCAGTATTGGCCTTGATCTTTGGCGTATCTAAGTGCCGCTAACGTATCGGCAGTTTCACCACTTTGTGATACAAATAAGCAGCCACCTTTGTCTATCATCGGCGGCTCGCGATAACGAAACTCTGAGGCCAAATCAACTTCTACGGGTAGACGGGCAATTTTTTCGAACCAATATTTCGCCACCATTGCGGCGTAATAACTGGTTCCACAAGCGATGATATGCAGACGATCGATTTTAGAAAAGTCCATTTTAGGAATTGAATCTAAACTAATTTGATTTAATCCATCAAGGGTTCTTCGCGTAGCATTTGGCTGTTCGTGCATTTCCTTATGCATATAATGATCATAACCTTCTTTGCAAACTGCAAGGTCACATTTTTCAATTTTCACCCGAGGGCGCGTTACGACTTCCATATGGCGATCAAATATATATACTTCTTTAGTTTCGACTAACGCCAGATCACCTTCTTCTAAGTAAATAACTTCGTCTGCTAATAAACTCGCGGCAACGGCATCTGAGGCAATAAACGCAGACTGATCATTAAACCCCACGACTAATGGACTGCCACGACGTGCTGCTATAATTTGACCTTCTTTACCGTGAAATAATGCACCAATGGCATAGGTTCCTCGTACTCGAGAAAGCGCTCTTTTAGTCGCAATTAGAGGTTTATAACCTTGAGTTAGATAATGGCTGATTAATTTTGGTAAAACTTCACTATCGGTTTCACTCTCAAATTCATAACCCAACTGTTCAAGCTCAACTCGAAGCTCTTGGTAATTTTCTATTATGCCGTTATGAACCAACGCTACATTATTTGCCACGTGGGGATGTGCATTATTAAGAGCCGGCTGACCATGGGTTGCCCAACGAGTATGAGCAATACCCGTGGTGCCTTTGAATCTAGAATTTTCTAAGGCTGCTTCCAAATTCACTAATTTTCCGTTAGCACGACAACAATCAATTGATTCATTTTCTAAGATCGCTATACCTGCAGAATCATAACCGCGATACTCCAGCGCTTTTAAGCCATTGATTAGTGTTTGCACTGCATTTTTATCGTTTATTACACCAAAGATTCCACACATATAACTACCCTCGTACTTCCGTACATTTTGATTACTTACTTTGGGTATAGCGAATTACGGGCCAACTGCGACTTGATCTATGTAAGGTATTGATATTTAAAGCTTAAACACTACTTCCTTGCTCCTGCCTTGCCTTTTGAAGGCTCAGAAATTGTAATTTCATTCGCATATTGCAACTCCATTTTCGGAGCATAAATTCGCTTAATTGCAATCTGCAATCCGAGTTAAATGAATAAGTTTGTATAAAAACAAGGACTTAGATGATGTTGAAAATAGTGGCACTGGCTTTGCTATTACATATTTACGAAATAACTAAATTAAGGTGTTGATATGAAGATTCGATTACTTTTTTTAATCTTACTTAGCTCAAGTATGACTTCTTTTTCAGCGCCCTTTTCTTCCTGCCCAACTAAGGCTTTTTTATTTCAAGCGAACCCTACGATTGTTTATGGCATAAATTTGGTCTCAGGCACAGATTCAGTTTTACAAGATAATGTAGGTTTATTACTTGGTACCAGCAGTATTGGGAATGTGAACGGTGTCGGTTTTGATGATTACACAGCAGACGATGGCACGAGTTATCGCTACCTCTATGGATTCAATACCACTAACTTAAAATTTGTCCGCTTGGATAGTGATTTTAAACAAAAGGAATTGCTAGTTACAAATCAGCCTTCCGGAACGTTTTACGTTGGCGACGTTTATAACCATCACTACTATTTTTACCGTAAAAATAAGGGGTTTTATAAAATGAACCTAGATGAAGATGCGGCTAATTATTTAGTGATTGAAACAATTTCCACTAATGCCAATCGCAACCTGACAGATTTTTCCTTTCACCCCAGTAATGACAAGTTATACGGCGTGGATAATAACTCAGGGAACCTTTATGAATTTAATATTGAAACCGGTGAATCAGAAAGCTTAGGGGATACAGGAGAAACCGGAACCTTTGGCGCCGGTTATTTTGATGTGAATGGTAATTTGTATTTATCTCGCAACCAGGATGGCAAAATTTATCGTATCGACTTATCCAATATTGATGATCCTAGTAGCTCTGGCCCCTACCCTGCAGAATTATTTGCCCAAGGCCCTTTGTCAGGCCAAAACGATGGCGCTCGCTGTGCCAATGCGCCCTTGATTGATGAAAGCGAAGGCGCCAGTACGATTGACTTTGGTGATGCCCCTGACAGTTACAACTCTAGCTTAGCGGCCAATGGCGCTCGTCATGAAATTACCGATGATGGCCCGTACCTTGGCAGCACAGCCCCTGATGGTGAAGTGGACGCTCGCTTAGGCATCTTGTCCGATGATACTAATAATGACGCCTCTAATACGGATGATGAAGATGGCATAGGTTTCGTCACAGGTTTATCGCGAGGCTTAGACAATACTGTGGTCATCACAGCATCCAAAGCCGGCTATCTGCAAGCTTGGTTCGATTGGAATAGAGACGGTGATTTTGCCGATAGCGGCGAACAGATGGCGACTAACCAGCTGTTAGCGGCTGGGGCGAATAACCTAATCGTGCGTGTCCCTATTGACGCTGATATTGGCTCTAGCTGGGCAAGATTTCGTTTTGGTTCGCAACAGGATATCAACTTTAACGGCGGTGCTACCGACGGCGAAGTAGAAGATCATCAAATGGAAATTTCTGATATCGGTGTCAGCTATCACTACTACCCAGAAAATGGCTCGTGGGTCACTCTCGCCTACGAAGATCAATGGCCTATCGAAGGGGACTATGACATGAACGATGTCGTCTTCCATTATCGCACCGTGAGTGTCATTAAAGATGAACAGTTATTACGAGTGGATGTGTATGGCCAGCTCATCGCTATCGGGGCCAGCTACCATAATGGCTTTGGAGTTCGCATCCCTGGGGTACAAGCGGATACTGTCGACACCAGCAAGATGCGCTTTAAACATTCTAGCCTTGATGCCAATGGTGATAGCAGTGAACAAGATATGGGCAATCCGATTGAGACTGAAAGTGATGAGTTAATCGCTATCATCACTCAAGATACCTGGCAAGAAGTGACCACTGACTGTGCTTTCTATCGTACTGATGCCAGCTGTACGGATCACATACAGTTCGCCTTTGAACTCAGCCTACCCTTTAGCAGCGCTCAAGCGAATTCAACCATCAGCACCCTGTACGATCCTTTTATCTTTGCCACCAGCAATCGCTTTCACGGCAATAATTTCGCCACCCCACCCGGTCGAGGCTGGGAAATGCATCTAGCGGATGTACCAGCCACTGAGCAAGTTAATAACAGCTTCTTTCAAACCGGCCAGGATACAACAGATACCAGCTCCGACCGCTATTACAAAACCAGCAACAATTTACCATGGGCAATGGAAGTCGGCACTGAGTGGAAACACCCTTATAGCGGCGTGGATTTATTGCAGGCTTACCCAGACTTTGAAGGCCACATCACATCGAATAAGGCCGATAATTTAGACTGGTATCAAGAAGATAATCGAGTCAATGGTAAGACTTTTCCTTAAATGAGCCACGAAATTAGCTAGATGACTAAGTGAATACAAGTAGAGGTATTAACATGAAAATCAGCATAAAAACTAACTTAATAAGCAAAGTAAAAAGTTTATTAGAAAGCAAAACCGTACAAGTTAGCATCCAGGGCATAGTCAGTATTTTTATACTGCTTGGATTATTGGCTTGCCACCCTCAACATGAAGAAGACGTCGCAAAAACAGAAGAAGAGACCACGACAACAAGCCAGTTAAAAGCCTTAACTGAAATGAAATACACGTCTCACGCTAGTATGGATTTAGCCGTGGACATCAATCGCCAAGGTGGTGGGCCCGCATACTTATCGGTTTATTCTCAGTATGAATTTAACGATAACGAACATTGGGTCATCGACTACGACAGTCGGCTATTAGCCAGTTATATGATTGATCCGCAAACACTGCAAGAAATTGCAATTCCACAACATTTAACCCATCTATTAATTCAAGTTTGGTTTTACGACGATAGAGCCCCTGTAAGCAAAGA
>Ga0105356_10003705_pt1 | contig 14916 bp, 13 predicted proteins | sample GOMGulsemesocosm_3_FD_83502 | JGI IMG/M metagenome (GOLD analysis project Ga0105356, IMG submission 83502) | Methane-oxidizing microbial communities from mesocosms in the Gulf of Mexico - GOM9D Gulf of Mexico | ecosystem: Environmental > Aquatic > Marine > Cold seeps | place: Gulf of Mexico...
AACCGTCTGCACCATGCCTATTTGTTCACTGGAACACGGGGTGTTGGTAAAACGACTATCGCCCGCATTATTTCAAAATCACTGAATTGCGAGACCGGAGTAGGCTCAAACCCCTGTGGTGTGTGTTCTACCTGTATGGAGATCGACGAGGGGCGTTTTGTTGACTTGATCGAAGTAGATGCTGCCTCGCGTACCAAGGTTGAGGATACTCGTGAGCTACTGGAAAACGTGCAATACGCACCTACCCGTGGTCGTTACAAGGTTTACTTGATTGACGAAGTGCACATGCTGTCGACGAGCAGTTTCAATGCCCTGTTGAAAACCCTAGAAGAGCCACCGCCACATGTGAAATTTTTGTTGGCAACAACGGACCCGCAAAAGCTGCCCGCTACAGTTTTATCTCGTTGCTTACAGTTTAGTCTTAAGCGTATGCCCCTTGAGCAGATTGTTGCTCACCATCAGTTTATCCTGGGTGAGGAGGGCATAGCTTTTGATGATGTGGCGCTAAAGCATATTGCGCGTGCTGCTGATGGATCTATGCGTGACTCCTTAAGTCTACTAGACCAGTCTATCGCTTTTGGTCACGGCCAAGTGCGTACCGATGATGTCGTTGCTATGTTGGGCTTTATTTCTAAAGATCACGTGCAGCGCATTTTGCAAGGGCTAGCCCAGCAGGACGCCCAAAGCTTAATGGCTGCTGTATCTCAGCTAGCTGAATCATCGCCAGACTACACTGCAGTGATAGATGAAATGTTGTCTGTGCTGCACCAGATGGCACTGGCTAAGCAGTTACCCGAGGCCTTGGATGATTCCTTAATGGACAAGCAAAGCTTATTAGCACTGGCTGAGCTATTTAGCCCAGAAGACATACAGCTTTATTATCAAATAGCCCTCAGTGGCAAGCGTGACTTGCCTCTAGTGCCTGAGCCTCGCAATGGTTTGGAAATGCTTCTGCTGCGCATGCTGGCGTTTAAGCCCGCTGGGCACAGCGGTGTAGGGGGGGCTCGTATTGCTGAAGTGAAACGCGATATAAAGTCTGCTTCTGTAGCATCAAGTGTCGCGCCCAGTGTGACAGCACCGGCTCCAGTGGTAGAAAAAATTGCAGAAAAATCGGTACCTTGGAACGCAACGGCTGACACCGTTGCTGCACCGACGCCTCAAGAAGCACCTGTCGCGCCCGTAGCTGCCTCAGAGCCAGTGCCGCCACCGGCAGAACCGGCCGCTTCAGCGGGTTCTATTCAGGCAGAAATTGCCGCTGCCCGTGCGGCCTTGGGAGTACCCGGTGTAAAAAAGTCTAGAGCGGCACGTAGGCAGGAGCTTGCTATGCAAAGCCCCGCCTCCGTGTCGCCAGTAGCCCCAGTTGCTACGCCAGCAGCTCCGCCTGTACAGCAGGCAGTAGCCCCAAAAAATAAAGCCCTTAGCCAGCCTGCTCAAGAAGTCGCTAGCAAGGTGGTTGCTCAAGACGCTCAGGAAAATCCTCGGGCTGAGGAAGTCGTGCCGGATTATGATCCCGCTATGTCGGATTATGAGCAATATGCCATGGCGACTGAAGAGCCCTTATATGAGCCGGAGGTGCCTGCGTTTGATGCTACAAAGCCAGCAGCTGAAGTAAAACTTGCGGCTAATGCGCCGGTGCAGACTATTGAAGCACCAGCACCAGCACCAGCACCAGCACCAGCACCAGAAACGACAGCTGTCCTTGAGAGCTCTTTGCCCTCTGAGAGCTGGGGTGAATTATTGAGCCGTCTTAGCCTATCCGCATTAGCCATGCAGTTGGCGCAGAACTGTTCTTTGAAATACAAACAGGGTAATCACTTGGAGCTGGTGCTCAGCCCCAGCTATGCGCAGCTAAATACGGTGGCTAATAAGGAGCGTTTGCAAGAGGCGCTAACGGTTTACTTTGGTACGCCGCAAACGATCAATATAGAGGCGGGGCGCACCGAAGCCGTTGCCGAAACCCCCGCACAAAAAACTAACCGTCAAACTAATGAGCGTCAGCAGTATGCAGTAGACGCTATTATGAATGACCCCAATATCCAACAACTACAGCAACTGTTTGGCGCGCGCGTTAAGCAGGAAGCGATTAAATTAATAGAAACACAGCCGGAGACAGTATGAAAGGTCAAATTGGAAACTTAATGAAGCAAGCCCAGAAAATGCAAGCCGATGCGCAGAAAGCGCAAGAGGAGATTGCCAAACTGGAAGTGGAAGGACAATCTGGCGGCGGCTTGGTTAAAATTGTTATGACCGGCGCCCACGAAGCACGCCGTGTCAGCATTGATGAAAGCTTGTTTGCAGACGACAAAGATATGCTGGAGGACTTGGTGGCTGCGGCGATCAACGATGCTGCACAAAAAGTTAAAAAGGCAACTGAAGAGCGTATGGGCGCGGTGACTTCGGGTATGAATTTGCCTGCAGGTATGAAGCTGCCGTTCTAATCAGCGCCTAGGATATAAGTTTTGAGTCAGTCCCCTTTGCTGGATGAGTTGATTGCTGCCTTTACCTGCTTGCCGGGTGTGGGTCCGAAGTCTGCCCAGCGCATGGCCTATCACGTACTTGAGCGGGAGCGGGAAGGAGGCTCAACGCTCGCGCTCAAGCTGCAGCAAGCAATTAATGATATTGGTCATTGCCAGCGCTGCAGAACCCTAACGGAGTTGGAAGTGTGCGGTTTGTGTAGCTCGCCGCGCCGAGACGGCTCAGTGATGTGCATTGTTGAAACCCCAGTTGATGTGACCGTGCTGGAGCAGGCAACGGGCTTTCAGGGCTTGTATTACGTGTTGATGGGTAAACTGAGCCCCTTAGATGGTATTGGTCCTAAGGAATTGGGTTTGGATAAGCTTAAGCAGCGCTTTGCGGAAGGTGAGGTGCAGGAGCTGATTTTGGCGACAAACCCTACAGTGGAGGGGGAGGCCACTGCGTATTACATCAGCGAGATGGCCAAGGCTTACGAAATTAGTGTCAGCCGTATTGCCCATGGTGTGCCGCTGGGGGGTGAGTTAGAGTATATCGATGGCGGCACCTTGTCCCATGCCTTTGCCGAGCGCAAACAGCTTTTTTAGCGCGTATAAATACTAAAAATTGGATTAAAGATGACGGATTGCCTGTTCTGCAAAATAATTAATGGCGATATCCCAGGTGATATTGTCTACCAAAATGATCATGTACTAGCCTTTAATGACATTAGTCCACAAGCACCTACGCATATTCTGATCATTCCTAAAAAACATATCTCGACTATCAATGACCTTGTGTCTAGCGATGCAGAAGTTGTGGGGCAGCTATACTTAGCCGCCCAGCATATTGCGCAGCAACAGGGCTTTGCTGAGCCGGGCTATCGCACGGTAATGAACTGTAATGAGGGTGGAGGGCAGACCGTTTTCCATATTCATCTACACTTGCTGGCGCAGCGTGCATTTAGCTGGCCTCCCGGCTAACGATTTTTCACAAGGAGTTGAAATGAAGCTTAAAAAATTACTATTAGCTAGCCTTCTATTGCTCAGTTCTAACCAGCTTCAGGCAGGTGGTGGCAGCGTCTCTATCATGGAGATACTGTTCCTCAATGAGGGGCAGAGCACTGCACAGGCCGAAGCTTACTTGGCCAAAATGCACTCAATTACTTTGCGTTATAAGGCAAAGCCGATCGCTGGCATGCACTTAAAGAAGTGGCTGAAAGGTGGCAATAACCGTATTTATAATGCGGATTATGTCGTGGGTACGGAGTTTCCAAGCCAGGCTGCAATGAATAAAATGCTGCAAAAAGACAAAGATTATGAAGAGCTATTATTTGAGCGCGACACTATTTTTAATAGTGAAATGAGCATAGTATTTTTAGTGGACTCTTTAGAAGCTAAGTAGATCGGAGCTTGTTCTTCGGGGCAAATTTATCCTTCTCAGCCTTATTGTTTAATAAAACCACAGATTATTGGCGAATGGGTGGTTTTAGGCGTGACAGCCGTGCTGCAAGCCCGTAAAATTCAGCTCCTTATAAATACGGAATTAATGGCCTGCGACCATGAATGAAGAGTTCTCTAGAATAAAGCGTTTACCTCCCTATGTTTTTAATATCGTTAACGATTTGAAGGCAGCAGCGCGAGCACGTGGAGAGGACATCGTTGATTTTGGTATGGGTAATCCTGATCAGCCTACACCTAAGCATATCGTCGATAAGCTGTGTGAAGCGGCACAGCGTGATGACACTCACCGCTATTCGGTATCCCGTGGTATTCCGCGCCTGCGCAAGGCAATTACTACTTGGTATAAAAACAAATTTGACGTTGAACTAGATTCAGATTCTGAGGCGATTGTTACAATTGGCTCCAAAGAGGGTCTGGCCCATTTGATGTTGGCAACCTTGAGTCAGGGCGATACGGTATTGGTGCCTAACCCTGCTTACCCCATCCATCCCTATGGTGTGGTTATTTCTGGTGCTGATATACGTCACGTGCCGATGACACCGGACGTAGATTTTTTTGTGGAGCTAGAAAGCGCCATTAAAAACACCTACCCGAAGCCTAAGATGTTGATTATTAACTTCCCTGGCAACCCTACCGCAGCTACTGCTGAGATAGAGTTCTTTGAACGTATCGTCAAGATCGCCAAGGAAGAAGAAATCTGGATTGTGCATGACATTGCTTATGCAGAAATTGCCTTTGACGGCTACAAGCCTCCGTCGATACTACAGGTAGAAGGCGCCAAGGATGTTGCGGTTGAGTTCTACTCACTCTCCAAGACCTACAATATGCCGGGCTGGCGTGTGGGCTTTATGTGTGGCAACAAAACCTTGGTTGCCGCCCTTGCACGTATCAAGTCCTACCTAGACTACGGCATGTTTACCCCCATTCAAGTGGCTGCTATTCATGCCCTAGAGGCCGACCAAAGCTGTGTGCAGGAAATATCAGATATGTATCAGGCGCGTCGCGACGTGCTGTGCGAAGGCATGAATGATTTTGGCTGGGCAGTGGAGAAGCCCAAGGCAACGATGTTTGTCTGGGCAAAAATCCCCGAGGCTTATCAAGCAATGGGCTCTTTGGAGTTCTCTAAAAAATTATTACAAGACGCTAAAGTAGCGGTATCACCGGGTGTAGGCTTTGGTGAGTACGGTGATGATCACGTGCGCTTTGGCCTGATTGAAAATGAGCACCGTACGCGCCAAGCGCTGCGTGGCATTAAAGAAATGTTTAAGAAAGACGGGTTAATCTAAGCCTTTTTAGCTTATCCGCATACAGAGATTGATAGATGTTAGAAGCAGTTAAAGTAGGTGTTTTAGGTGTTGGTACCGTCGGTAGCGGCACGATCAATGTACTAAAACGCAATGCTGAAGAAATTGAACGTCGTTTAGGCCGTAAGGTAGTGGTTACTCACGCAGCAGCGCGCACACCCTCTAAGTTAGACGCCGATGCTACGGGTATCAACGTCAGTGGCGACTTAGAAGCCTTGGTGAGCAATCCGGAAATTGATGTGGTCGCTGAGCTCATTGGCGGCTATGAGCCTGCACGATCATTGGTATTGAAAGCGATTGCCAATGGTAAGCACGTGGTTACAGCGAACAAGGCTTTGATTGCGCTACATGGTGAAGAGATCTTTGCTGCGGCCAAGCAGCAGGGCGTGATCGTTGCCTATGAGGCGGGCATAGCTGGCGGTATTCCCGTGATCAAGGCGATCCGTGAAGGTTTGGCCGGTAATAAAATTGAGTGGTTGGCGGGTATCATTAACGGCACTGGCAATTTCATTTTGACTGAAATGAAGGATAAGGGACGCGACTTTGCCGACGTGCTAAAAGAAGCACAAGAGCTGGGTTATGCAGAAGCGGACCCTACTTTTGACGTTGAAGGTATTGATGCTGCACACAAGCTAAGTATTCTCGCATCTATCGCCTTTGGTGTGCCCTTGCAGTTTGATGCTTGCTTTACCGAAGGTATCTCTAAGATTGCACCTGAAGATGTGAGCTACGCTGAAGAGCTAGGTTATCGCATCAAGCATTTGGGTATCGCTCGCCGCTCGGCAAAGGGAATTGAGATGCGTGTGCACCCCACCTTGATCCCTGAAAAGCGTTTGATTGCCAATGTGGACGGGGTGATGAACGCGGTCCTGGTGATGGCCGATGCGGTTGGCCCAACGCTATACTATGGTCCTGGCGCTGGCGCCGAGCCAACAGCCTCTGCTGTGGTTGCCGACATCATTGATGTTGCGCGTGTATTGGATCAGCCGGTGAGCGCGCAGGTCCCTGGTCTTGGCTTCCAGGCTGAAGCCTTGGGCGAGGCCGGAATACTGCCGATCGAAGAAGTCGAAACAGCCTATTACTTGCGTATGCAGGTGAAGGATCACGCCGGTGTGATGGCGAAGATTACTGCCGTTTTGGCAGATGCGGGTATCAGCATCGAAGCCGTAGTACAAAAAGAAGCACGCTCCCATGCAAATAGTGAAGAGCCTGTGCTGCCACTATTTATGGTGACCAATACCGTAGTTGAAAAAAATATTAACAAAGTTATTCAAGCTATTGAAAACCTTGATGAAGTTCAGGGTGAAGTAACCAAGATTAGAGTTGAGTACTTAGGTTAAAGTACCCACTACTGACATATTGAAAATTTAATTTAAAGAAAGACTAAGGCAAAACTATGACCTTCCGTACTCGTTATACTGGCTTGATTGATCGCTACCGCGACCGCCTACCTGTACATGATGATACCCGTATCATCAGTTTGGGTGAGGGCAATACACCCTTGATTCGCTTGCACAATATTCCCAAAGCCCTAGAGAAAGATGTAGATATCTATATAAAGTACGAAGGTTTGAACCCTACTGGATCATTTAAGGATCGTGGTATGGCGATGGCGGTGACCAAGGCGGTAGAAGAAGGTGCCAAGGCTATTATTTGTGCTTCAACTGGTAACACCTCAGCAGCGGCGGCGGCCTACGCGGCACGTGCAGGTATTCAGGCCTTTGTATTGATCCCGGAAGGCAAGATTGCCATGGGCAAGTTGGCTCAGGCGCTAATGCACGGTGCGGTAGTTATTCAAATCAAGGGCAACTTTGACGAAGGTATGCAGCTGGTTAAAGAAGTCGCGGAAGAGGCACCAGTGACGATCGTTAATTCAATCAACCCTTTCCGTCTGCAGGGTCAAAAAACGGCTGCTTTTGAAATTCTAGAAGAGCTAGGCCGTGCCCCAGACTACCACTGTATCCCAGTGGGTAATGCGGGCAATATCAGCGCACACTGGATGGGCTATTCAGAGTACTTCGAGCAAGGTATCGTTAACAATCGCCCTAAGATGATTGGTTACCAGGCTGAAGGTGCTGCACCCTTTACTAAAGGAGAGATGGTAGACGACCCAGAGACCGTTGCCACGGCTATCCGCATTGGTCACCCTCAGAGCTGGGACAAGGCTTGGAAGGTTAAGGAAGAGTCTGAAGGTTGGTACGACTCACGTACGGATGATCAGATTCTTGCAGCACAGAAAATGCTGGCAGAGAAAGAAGGTATTTTCTGTGAGCCTGCTTCAGCGACATCTCTAGCGGGCGCTATTCAAGATTTGAACGACGGGAAAATCCCAGAGGGCAGCACCATTGTATGTACTCTAACGGGGCACGGGTTAAAGGACCCAGACATCGCTATTAAGCAAAGCACAGCACCGGTCGTTACGGTTGCGGCTGAGCTGGCCAGCGTTAAAGACGCGATCTTGAATAATATGTAATTACAAACCTGGTGCTGGCCACTGGGTCTGCGTCGTTTTTATCAATTATATTGAAGGCAAGTGCTGTTAAAGTACTTGCCTTTTTTTCTAGTTGCGCCAATATGTCTCGCTGGGACTAAAAAGGGTCTGGCATGACTAAGTCATTATTATCAGTAGTACTCTTGTGCAGCGCCATTCTGTCGACAACAAGCTATGCAAGCGCACAAAAAACGCATTACCTCTGTGTATTCGATCCCGTGGGGCGCAATGGTGATGTCTATAGTATGGCTAAAGATATTGCCTTGGACTTTCTCAGTCTAGGCGTAAAGTTAAGTCTCTACCCTTATTCCACTGAAAGTGCTGCGAAGGCGGATTTTCGTGCGGGCCTGTGTGATGCGGTGGCGCTTACTGGTATACACGCAAGAGAATACAACAAGTTCACTAGCTCGATAGAAGCCGTTGGAGCTATATCTAATTATGAGGACTTGTGGACGGTGATAAGTACTTTGGCACAACAGCGAGTAGCCCCCTTGTTTGTCGAGGGCGGGCTGGAAGTGGCGGCGATCTACCCTGCAGGTGCTATGTATGTATTCCTTAAAGATAAAAATATAACAGCCCCAGAGGATTTTGCAGGTCAACGCATGATCACCTTACATAAAGACAAAATAAGTCATGCAATTGCCAATAGCCTAGGCGCTATTGCGGTGAATGGTGATACGACTAATTTTGCATCCAAGTTTAAACGTGGCCGGGTGGATGTAATATCGGCTCCGGCTGCCGTTACGGAAGCCTTGGAGTTGGATAAGTCTATGCAGCCCAATGGAGGTGTTATCGATATTCCCTTGTGGATGTTGACACTACAGGTTGTTATTCAGCCCGATAAATTTCCCTCTGGTTTTGGGCAGCAGTCTAGAGAGTTATCCTTGGATTACTTTGATACGGTGGTTAATGGCATTGTTAAAACGGCCGAAAAAAAGCTCAAGGATTATTGGATCGTCACCGACGATCAGACCAAGCAACAGTGGGAGCCTATTTTTGCTAAATTGCGCGCCGATATGGCGGTAGAAGGGGAGTATGACCCGCGCATGTTGAAGTTGTTGAAAAAGCTGCGCTGTAGAAGCTACCCTGAACGCGACGAATGCGCGGTTGCTCCATAGACTAAGCGCCTAGTATTTCTTGTTAATACGCGCATAATATCACTATGCGTGTACTAGTTATTCTTGTGTTTTTATTCCTCGCTTCACTGAGCTTGGCCCAGCTAGTTTTCACCGAGCCGGAACAGCGTTTGTATAAGCAGGCTTCTATATTGGCTGCGGTGGTTTTTGCGGCTATCTTTACCTTTATTCTTGGTTTGAGCCTTATTCACAGCACCGTCTGAATAAGATTAGCCACACTGTGGCTTCTTGCCCTGGGCTTGAGCCTGCCTATACAAACTCATCGCCTTACTCATATGCCCGTTCAGCTGATTTATACGGGTATTGTTCGATGGGTGAGTGGACATGAACTCGGGTGATGAACCCTTGCTCGCCTTGGCCATGTTTTGCCATAGCTGTACGCTACCGCGAGGATCAAAACCCGCCTTGGCCATTAGCTCAACCCCGATGATATCTGCTTCGCTTTCGTGCTTGCGGCTGAAGGGCAGTTTGACTCCGTATTGAGCGCCTAGGCCTAATAGGCCAAAAACTTTTTGTTTGGCCGGAGTAGACTCCCCTGAAACCACTTGTAGTAGTTGTGTACCTGTTTTAGTAGCGGTATCTAGGGACATGCGCTCGGCGCTGTGCCGGGCCAAGACATGACCCACTTCGTGACCCATGACCGCAGCTAGTTGGTCTTGGCTTTGAGCAAGTGTGATCATGCCGGTATTCACTCCTATTTTTTTACCGGGCAGGGCAAAAGCATTGGGTGATGCGTTTTCAAATACATTCACTTCCCATTGGCTTTGCTGGTTGCCGCCTAGCTCGCGGGTAATGGCGTTAGCGATACAGCGTACATAAGTGTTGGCCTGCAAACTGCTAGACAGTTTTTGCTTAGTTTTCATTTGCGCATAAGCTTGTGCGCCCATTTGACTCATTTGGCCTTCACCGACAATGAGGAACTGTCGGCGCCCTGTAGGTGATACCGCACAGGCTGCTAGGCTACTAATGAGAAGGACAGAGATGACAATTTTTTTATACATGGTGTTTCCTGTTATTGGCTTAGCAGTTGTAAAAATGCTGCGCGAGAAATAGTGCTAGCCCCCAGTGACTCTAAATGAGGGTTGGGGATTTGGCAGTCAATCAGTTGGTATTCGGGTAGTTGTACGATATGTGCTAAGGCCACTTTTGATGCGTTGCTCATGGCGCTGAACATAGACTCTCCACAGAACACAGAATTCACTTTTATACCGTAAACACCACCTACTAGTTTATTTTCGTGCCAGCACTCATAGCTATGGGCATGGCCGAGTTGATGCAGCTGTGCATAGGCTTGCATCATCTCTGGCAATATCCATGTTTCAGCCTGCTGGGCGCGTGGCGCGGCACAGCCTTTGACTACATCCATGAATGCGGTGTTGTGGCGAATTTCAAATGTTTGTCTATTGATACAACGCTGGGTAGAACGGGAGATGTGCATTTCATCAGCAAAGATTACCGCGCGTGGGTCGGGGCTCCACCACAGAATAGGTTCGCCGTCGCTGTACCAAGGGAAGATGCCATTTTGATAGGCCTGCCATAAACGCTGAGGACTGAGGTCGCCCCCCGCACACAATAATCCATTGGCTGTCTCGTCATCTAAAGCTTGCTCTACAGGGGGGAAGTCGAGCAGCTGGTCTTCGGGTAAGTAGGGAATCATTCAGGTGGTGTTTCGGGCTTCTCGGGCTGGTAAAGACCGTCCCTAAAGGGGGATTTTTCCCACAGGCTCTCAGCGTACTCATCTATGGCCTGACCTTCGCGTACTAAAAAATCGGCAACGGGCTGCTGGAACTGTTCCGACGCTAGCCAGTGGGCAGAGTAGGTCGGGGTGGGGAGAAATCCACGGGGGATTTTGTGCTCACCCTGTGCCCCTGGCTCGAAGTGCTGCAAACCGTGGTTGATGCAATACTCTATGCCCTGGTAAAAACAGACTTCAAAGTGCAGGCTATTATACTCGAAGCTACAACCCCAGTAGCGCCCATACAGGGTGTGGGCGTTTCTAAAGTTGATGGCGCAGGCGATGTACTCAGCATCTTTAATAGCAAAGATCGTGACGATTTGATCGCCCATGGTTTGGCCTACTTCGCGGAAGAAATCTAGGTTCAGCGCGGGGGTATTGCCTTTTTCTTTGAAGGTCAAACGATAGAAGTGGTGAGCATAGTGCCATTGCTCGTCACTCATATCGCGCCCGTGTACCACTTTAAAGCTAATGGCCTCTTCGGCAACCATCGCGCGCTCGCGGCGTATTTTTTTGCGTTTGCGAGACTTTACATCAGCTAAAAAGTCTTCAAAGTGTTTATAGCCATGGTTATGCCAGTGATATTGGTAGTCTTTACGCAGCATTAAGCCTTGAGACACTAGCGACTCCCTGTGGTTGGCCTCGGGGAATAGACAATGAAAACTTGAGAGATGCTGATCTTGGCAGTATTTTAAAATATTGCTTATTAGCAGGCTGCGCAGTTTATCTGCGTTGCCATGTGGGTGCACTAATAAGCGCGGCCCTTGTACGGGTGAGAAGGGCGAGGCGCACACCAGCTTCGGGTAGTACATCTTTCCCGCGCGTTGATAGGCGTCAGCCCAGGCCCAGTCAAATACAAATTCGCCATGGGAGTTGTGTTTGATGTAGCACATTGCCCCCGCCATAATCGAGCCTTGTTCATCGCGGATAATGAAATAGCGCGGGAACCAGCCCATGCGTTTGCCGAGGCAGCCATTGCTCTCCAGGGAAATGAGAAATTCATATCGGGCAAAGGGGTTTTTGTCTGGATTCAGTGCATTCCAGCACTCCTTTGGAACGGAGGAAAGGGTGCTATGAAGTTCGGCGTGCAGGGACATAGGGCTATTCTTAAACCCTATGAGAATTATGTAAAGGGTTGATATAGGAAGATGATGTATAAAATATTCTAGCAGCCTAATGCGGATAGGCTGCTAGAGATACCTTCGTCTACTCGTCTAAGAAGCGCTCGGCATCTAGGGCTGCCATACAACCAGCGCCCGCAGAGGTGATGGCTTGACGGTAGATGTGGTCCATTACGTCTCCCGCAGCGAATACGCCAGGAATACTGGTCTGGGTAGCGTTGCCCTCTAGGCCGCTTTGTACTTTGATGTAGCCGTCCTTCATGTCTAGCTGATCGGCAAAGATATCGGTATTAGGCTTGTGGCCAATCGCGATGAACACGCCGTCAACCGCCAAGTCTTTTGTCTCGCCAGTTTTGTTGTTCTTGATGCGCGCGCCTGTCACACCCATATCATCACCCAAGACCTCTTCTAGCTCATTGAACCATTCGATCTTGATGTTGCCGTTTTTAGCTTTCTCAGCAATGCGGTCAGCTAGAATTTTTTCGCTGCGGAACGAGTCGCGGCGGTGGATGATGGTCACTTCTGAGGCGATATTGGACAAATAAAGCGCTTCCTCAACTGCAGTGTTGCCGCCGCCAACAACAGCAACGGGCTTGTTGCGATAGAAAAAGCCATCACAGGTCGCACAGGCTGATACGCCCTTGCCGGAAAAAGCTTCTTCAGAGGGCAGGCCTAGGTACTGGGCGCTAGCGCCAGTGGCGATGATAACCGCATCAGCGGTGAAGGCGTGGCTGTCACCCGCGAGCTTGAAAGGTCGCTCAGAGAAGTCGACCTTGTTGATGTGATCAAATAGGATTTCTGTGCCGAAGCGCTCGGCGTGAGCCTTCATGCGCTCCATTAGCTCGGGGCCCTGTAGGCCTTCGACATCTCCCGGCCAGTTGTCTACATCAGTAGTAGTGGTTAGCTGCCCGCCCATTTGAATACCAGTCACCATAACAGGCTCAAGGTTGGCGCGTGCGGCATAAACCGCAGCGGTATAGCCGGCAGGGCCAGATCCAACAATCAGTAATTTACAGTGCTTAACTTCGCTCACGGGCATCTCCAGAAAATAGGTGGTTAGCGTATCCGCATAATCATTTGAGTATTGCGAATAGGCCGAATTAAATTTGAGAGTGATTATATAGGGGCTAGTGAAAATAAGCCTAATAGATTCTGTAGATTATGCCCATTGAAGGGGCTGATTTACTTATATTCCACTAAATATGGTGCTTTCAATTGTGATAAATGACTAATAATAGTAAATTGAGTCCATTCAAAACAGCAGTTGGCAGCTCTAGTGGCACAGGCAAAAAGCAAAAATACAAAACCACCGATATCTAGGCATATTCATCGCGGACTGCGCGAGGGTGCGCTGTATTTGCTGATCGCTATCGCAATTGTTTTGATGCTGGCCCTTTTGACCTACGACTCCCGCGACCCGGGCTGGTCCCATGTAGGTCCTAGAGAGTTTGCCGAGAACTTGGTGGGTCCTGTTGGAGCCTGGTTTGCCGATGTTTTTCTGTACTGGTTTGGCTATATGGCCTTTTTGGTGCCAGTGATGGTGGCCTATAGCGCTTGGCTGATCATTCGCAAACGCACGGCAGATGATCGCTTTGATAAGCATTTGTTTGCTGTGCGCTGGACGGGATTTATTGCCATGGTCATATCCGGCTGCGGTCTTGCAGGTATGCATATTGCTATTGAAGCGGGGGCCTTGCCTGGGCAATTGGCCGGTGGTGTACTGGGTAGAGAGATAGGCAATGCCGGTTTGGCCCACGCCATGAATGTAGTCGGTGCCACGGTCGTCTTGCTGGCATTTTTCTTAGCTAGCATTACTTTGTTTACCGGCATGTCCTGGTTATACGTCATTGATATGACCGGTAAATACTCATTGCAGTTGCACGCTTGGGCCACAGACCGCTGGCAGCGCTTTACTGAAAAACGTACAGAGCACAAGCAAGAGCAAAAAGTTAAGCAAGAGCGCAAGCAAATGTTTGAGGTGGTGCAGAAAAAGGAGGAGAAGCGCAAGGCGATTACACCCAAGCTGAAAATAGAGCCTAAGATCAAGCCCGCAAAGCGTGTCAGTGAACGCGAATTTAAAGAGCAGCAGATACCCTTGTTTTCCGGGGAGGCGGGTACGGAGTTGCCAGGCTTGAGCTTGTTGGATGACCTCAAGGAGCAGGAGTTTGGCTACTCTTCCGAAGCCCTAGAAGCACTGTCTCGCTTGCTAGAGATTAAGCTGGGCGACTTTAATATCAGCGCGGAAGTGGTTGCGGTGATGCCAGGGCCGGTGATTACACGTTTTGAAATCCTGCCAGCGGCGGGCACCAAGGCGAGTAAAATCACGGGTTTAGCGCGAGATTTAGCGCGCTCTATGTCGGTGGTTTCAGTGCGTGTGGTGGAAGTGATCCCCGGCAAGTCGACAATTGGTATAGAGATTCCCAACGAAAAGCGTGAGATCATCAACTTCCAGGAAATCATGAAGTCGGAAAGCTTCGAGAAGATGAAGTCGCCTCTGACAATTGGCTTGGGCAAGGATATCTCGGGTATACCTGTCTCAGCCGACCTCGCTAAAATGCCGCACTTGCTGGTCGCCGGTACAACGGGTTCAGGTAAGTCGGTGGCGATCAACGCCATGTTGCTAAGCTTGCTGTATAAGGCCACGGCTAAAGAAGTACGTATGATCTTGATTGATCCGAAGATGCTAGAGCTGAATGTGTATGAGGGCATTCCGCATTTGCTCTGTCCCGTAGTGACCGACATGAAAGACGCCACCAACGCATTGCGCTGGAGCGTGGCGGAGATGGAACGTCGCTATAAGCTCATGTCACAACTGGGGGTGCGTAACCTCGCTGGTTTTAACAAGAAGGTCAATGATGCGATTGAGCGCGGTGAGCCGATACAGGACCCCATGTACAAGCGCGAAGACGCCTTTGACCCCGATGCACCGCCGCCGACCTTAGAGGCGATGCCCTACATAGTGGTGATCATCGATGAGTTCGCCGATATGATGATGGTCGTGGGTAAGAAGGCCGAAGAATTGATTGCTCGACTGGCCCAGAAGGCGCGTGCTGCGGGTATCAATATGGTGCTGGCAACACAGCGCCCCTCAGTAGACGTAGTTACCGGCTTGATTAAAGCCAATGTGCCCACACGTATTGCCTTCCAAGTGTCATCGCGTATTGATTCGCGCACGATTTTGGATCAGATGGGGGCGGAGCAGTTATTGGGCCATG
>Ga0105356_10003707_pt1 | contig 14914 bp, 9 predicted proteins | sample GOMGulsemesocosm_3_FD_83502 | JGI IMG/M metagenome (GOLD analysis project Ga0105356, IMG submission 83502) | Methane-oxidizing microbial communities from mesocosms in the Gulf of Mexico - GOM9D Gulf of Mexico | ecosystem: Environmental > Aquatic > Marine > Cold seeps | place: Gulf of Mexico...
CAGCTGAAAAATATAAATCAGAAGAAGATTCTGCAGAATAAATAATTTTATTCTTTGCAAAAAAAGCGAGCTTAGCTCGCTTTTTTTATACCTAAAATTTATTGCCTATTATTTTTATATCAAATTATTAGTTCTGTTCTAATCATTTCAATATCACCAACATTCACCAATAAAATACCCTATATAAAATTGTTTATTACATAATGTCTATTAACTTCATTAAAAATGATAAAGCATAGTTTTTATAGACAGTATTTACATGTCAGGTTAATTGGTATTACCATGCATAAGTATTCATTCTGGCCTTACTTTACGTTTACGTAAACGTATGTTGAAAGTTAATCTCATTTACAAAAGTAACAACATGACACCAGTGTCATGAAAAAAATAACTGCTTTTTCACCACCAACATCCTACTTTGTTAATTTTTATGTTTTGTTGTTCATCATGAGTAATATTCATTGGTGTGAATATATATTCATAAAAAGTTTGACTATGACTGCGTTTATGGTTAATTTTACCCTCTGCTAGAGTTCATTTTATTTAAACTGAACACGTCGCATTTTCAAACTCTAGTAATAGCAAGGGGAGGGGGACATACATGTTATATGACTCAAGTTACGAAAAAGATAACTGTGGATTTGGATTAATTGCTCATATAGAAGGGCAACCGAGCCATAAATTAGTACGCACAGCCATTACTGGTTTAGATCGCATGCAACACCGTGGCGGTATTGCCGCTGACGGAAAAACGGGTGATGGGTGTGGCTTATTATTACAAAAGCCCGACAGCTTTTTCCGTGCAATAGCACTGGAAAATGATTGGCATTTAGGCAAAAATTACGCTGTAGGCATGGTTTTTTTAAATCTTGATACTGATATAGCAATTCGCACTCGTGCAATTATTGATGAAGAATTAGAAAAAGAAACTTTATCAATTGTTGGCTGGCGTGAAGTACCCACTGATACCACTAGTTTAGGTCCAATTGCAATTGAACAATTGCCTAGTTTTGAACAAGTATTTATTAGTGCTCCTGAAGGATGGCGTCCAAAAGATTTAGAACGTCGTTTATATATAGCGCGTAGAAGAATAGAAAAACGCATCGATTTTGATAAAGATTTTTACTTTGCGAGTCTATCTGGCTTAGTGACTATTTATAAAGGTCTTGTTATGCCCGCTGATTTACCAAATTTTTATTTGGATTTAGCTGACATGCGAATGCAATCTGCCATTTGTGTATTCCATCAAAGGTTTTCAACTAATACACAACCGCGCTGGCCTTTAGCACAACCTTTTAGATATTTAGCGCATAATGGTGAGATCAATACCATTGAAGGAAACCGCCAATGGGCTAGAGCACGTGAATATAAATTTTCATCTCCACTATTACCAGATTTAAGTTCAGCAGCGCCTTTTGTCAATGAATCTGGTTCTGATTCATCATCACTTGATAATATGCTGGAAGTATTCCTAGCAGGTGGTATGGATATTTTCCGTGCTATGCGAATGTTAGTGCCGCCAGCATGGCAGAAAAACCGTGCTATGGATGAAGATTTACGCGCATTTTATGATTTTAACTCTATGCATATGGAACCATGGGATGGCCCTGCTGGTATTGTTATGTCAGATGGCCGATTTGCAGCGTGTAATTTGGATAGAAATGGTCTGCGTCCAGCAAGATATGTCATAACCCAAGACGGTTTTATGACTTTAGCCTCAGAAGTAGGTATATGGGATTATTCTCCAGATGAAGTTGTCGAAAAGGGTCGAGTTGGACCTGGCGAACTATTGGTTATTGATACATTACATAGCAAGGTTTGGCAATCAGATGAGATTGATCAAGATCTTAAATCTCGTCATCCATATAAAGAATGGCTAGAGAAAAATGTTAAGCGTTTAGTTCCATTTGAGAAAATAGATAATGCACTTGATAGTGCACGTAAGTGGGATGAAGAACAGCTAAATCTTTATCAAAAAATGTTTGGTTATTCCAATGAAGAATTAGACCAAGCATTGCGTATTATGGGTGAAAATGGCCAAGAAGCCACAGGTTCTATGGGTGATGATACGCCATTCGCTGTACTTTCAAGTAAAGAGCGTTCTTTATTTGATTATTTCCGTCAAAAATTTGCACAAGTAACTAACCCTCCAATCGACCCTTTACGTGAAAACCATGTCATGTCATTAGCAACGTGTATCGGTCGTGAACAAAATGTATTTAATGAAACAACTGGGCATGCTAAACGATTACAGTTTGATAGCCCTGTATTGATGTGTTCTGACATTGAACAGTTAGTGAATGAGGATCAAGCTCATTATTCAAATGCGACAATTAACATTAATTATTTACCAAATGAAGGTTTAAAATCTGCAGTAGAACGTATTTGTGATGAAGCACAGCAATTAGCAAAAGATGGCACAGTTTTAATTATATTGTCAGATAGAGATGTAACTAAAGAGACTTTACCTGTTCCTGCTGCAATGGCTGTTGGTGCAGTACAAAGACGTTTAGTTGATAATAGTTTACGTTGTGATACTAATATAGTTATTGAAACTGGTTCTTGTAGAGATCCACATCAATTTGCTGTTTTACTCGGCTTTGGTGCCACAGCTGTTTATCCATATTTAGCTTTTGCATCTCTTGCTAAAATGGTACGTGATAAAGTGATTGATAAAGATGATGCTCAAGTATTTATATCTTATAGAAATGCCATTAATAAAGGGCTATATAAGATAATGTCAAAAATGGGCATAAGCACAATTGCAAGCTATCGCTGTTCGATGTTATTTGAAACGGTAGGCCTTGCAGATGAAGTTGTTGATCTATGTTTTAAAGGCGTGAGTAATCGAATCCAAGGCGCTGACTTTACAGATTTTCAACAAGATCAAACCAACTTATCTCGAAAAGCATGGATTAAACGTAAGCAATTAGATCATGGTGGTTTACTCAAATATGTTCATGGTGGGGAATATCACGCTTATAACCCTGATGTAGTTGGTACATTACAAACAGCAGTAAGATCCGGTGATTATACCGATTACTTAAAATATGCTGATTTAGTAAATAACAGACCTGCAACAACCTTTAGAGATTTATTAAAACTGAACGTTTCTGAAAATGGCATTGCTATTGATGATGTAGAACCAGCTACAGAGTTATATAAACGTTTTGACTCCGCAGCAATGAGTATTGGAGCATTATCTCCTGAAGCACATGAAGCACTTGCTATTGCAATGAATACCTTAGGTGGTCGTTCAAATTCAGGAGAAGGTGGCGAAGATGTAAAACGCTTTGGTACAGTTAAAAATTCTCGTATTAAACAAGTTGCATCGGGGCGGTTTGGTGTTACTGCACATTATTTACGTAATGCAGATATTATCCAAATCAAAGTTGCTCAAGGCGCAAAACCTGGAGAAGGCGGTCAATTACCTGGAGATAAAGTAACACCTTATATTGCTAAACTAAGATTCTCAGTGCCAGGAGTGACATTAATTTCACCTCCACCGCATCATGATATTTATTCAATTGAAGACTTAGCACAGCTTATTTTTGATTTGAAGCAAGTTAATCCACAAGCTTTGATTTCAGTTAAATTAGTATCAGAACCAGGAGTAGGCACAATCGCAACTGGAGTTGCAAAAGCTTATGCAGATCTGATCACAATTTCAGGTTATGACGGCGGTACAGGAGCAAGTCCATTAACGTCAGTTAAATATGCTGGTAGCCCTTGGGAGCTAGGATTAGCTGAAACACAGCAAGCATTAGTTGAGAATGGTTTAAGACATAAAATTCGCTTACAAACTGATGGCGGTTTAAAAACAGGTTTAGATATTGTTAAAGCAGCTATTTTAGGGGCTGAAAGCTTTGGTTTTGGTACCGGTCCGATGGTGGCACTTGGCTGCAAATTTTTAAGAATATGTCATCTGAATAACTGTGCAACAGGTGTTGCAACTCAAGATGAAAAGTTACGTCAAGATCATTACCATGGCCTACCTGAAATGGCGATGAACTACTTTAAGTTTATAGCGCAAGAAGCGCGAGAAATAATGGCGAGTCTTGGAATTACAAGATTAGTCGATTTAATTGGTCGAACTGATTTACTAGAAGCATTAGAAGGTAAAACGTCTAAACAAAGTAAACTTGATTTATCCGGTTTACTGGCCAAGCCAAATAACAAATCAGGTGAAACCTTATATAACTCGGCTGAAAATATATCTCATTATAGCGGCGCTCTAAATGAAAAATTATTGGAGCAGGCTACATGTGCAATTAATGATAAGTCAGGCTTACAGTTAAGAACACCTATCTGTAATACAGATCGTTCCGTTGGGGCGATGGTATCAGGGTATATTGCTGAAAAACATGGTAATCAAGGTATGGCTTCTGCACCTATTCATGTTGAGTTAACAGGGACAGCAGGGCAATCATTTGGTGTATGGAATACTGGTGGTTTAGATATGACCTTAGTGGGTGATGCTAACGATTATGTTGGTAAAGGCATGACTGGTGGTAAGTTAGTCGTGCGTCCTCCCGTTGGTTCTGCATTTAAGAGTCATGAAGCAACAATTATTGGAAATACCTGTTTATACGGAGCAACGGGCGGTAAATTATTAGCTGCTGGTCGCGCTGGAGAGCGTTTTGGTGTACGTAATTCAGGTGTTGTTGCCGTAGTTGAAGGCTTAGGTGATAACGGCTGTGAATACATGACTGGCGGGATCGTATGTGTATTAGGCTCTACAGGTATTAACTTTGGTGCCGGAATGACAGGTGGTTTTGCATATGTTTTAGATGAAGCAAAAGATTTTTCAAAACGCATGAATTCAGAACTTGTAGAACTCATCGAGATGGATAGTTTGACTATTCACCATGAACATTTACGTGGTCTTATTGCAGAGCATTTAGATCAAACTGGTTCATGTCGTGCTGAAATGATATTAGAAGATTTTGAAAATTATTTATCAAAGTTCCGTTTAATTAAGCCTAAGTCTAGTGATGTAAGTAGCTTATTAGGTCATCGTGCAAGAAGTAGTGCCGAGTTAAGAGTTCAGGCACAATAGGAGAGATTTGATGCCAAATAATGTTTACCAATTTATAGATGTGCAACGAGTTGATCCGCGAAAAAAGCCAATATCAACCCGTAAAAAAAAGTTTGTGGAAATTTATGAACCATTTTCAAAAAAACAAGTAGATTCACAAGCAGACCGTTGTCTAGATTGTGGTAATCCATACTGTGAGTGGAAATGTCCGGTTCATAACTATATTCCACAGTGGTTAAAATTAATAAAAAATGGTCGTATTTTAGAAGCAGCAGATTTATCTCATCGTACAAACAGCCTACCTGAAGTGTGTGGTCGTGTATGTCCTCAAGATAGACTATGTGAAGGTTCTTGTACCATAGATGAAGACTTCGGGGCTGTGACAATAGGTAATATAGAGAAATATATTACCGATACAGCACTCGAGATGGGCTGGAAGCCAGATATGTCACATGTGGTTTTCTGTGATAAAAAAGTCGCCATAATTGGTGCAGGACCAGCTGGTTTAGCGTGTGCTGATATTCTTATTAGAAATGGTGTAAAACCAGTTGTGTATGATCGTCACCCTGAAATAGGTGGTTTATTAACTTTTGGTATTCCATCATTTAAGCTTGAAAAAAGTGTTATGCAAAAACGTCGCGAAATATTTGAAGAAATGGGTGTTGAGTTTCGTTTAGGCATTGAAATTGGCCAAGATATAAGCATGGAACAATTAGAGCAAGACTTTGATGCTGTTTTCTTGGGGGTGGGTACTTATAAAAATATGCGTGCTGGGCTCGAAAATGAAGATGCACCAGGTGTATATGATGCGCTACCTTTTTTAATATCTAATACTAACCGGGTTATGGGTTATGAAAAAACAGCTGATGAATATGTCGATATGGTGGGTAAAAAGGTCGTTGTTTTAGGTGGTGGTGATACTGCAATGGATTGTGTACGAACTTCGATTCGTCAAGATGCAACTGAAGTCATTTGTGCTTATCGTCGCGATCAAAAAAATATGCCTGGATCAAAACGTGAAGTGAAAAATGCACAGGAAGAAGGTGTAAACTTTATGTTTAACCTTCAGCCGTTAGGGATTGAACTAAACCCTGAAGGTCAAGTATGCGGTATAAAAATGGTGAAAACACAACTAGGTGAACCGGATAATAAAGGGCGTCGTCGTGCTGAATCGATAGCCGGTTCAGAGCATACATTAGAAGCTGATGCCGTGATAATGGCTTTTGGTTTCCAACCACATGCAATGCCTTGGTTAGAACCTTTAGGAGTTGAATTAGATCAATGGGGCAGAATAAAAGCACCTGAAGATGCTCTATTCACTCATCAAACAACAAATCCTAAAATATTTGCTGGTGGTGATGCGGTTCGTGGCTCTGATTTAGTTGTTACAGCTATATTTGAAGGTCGAAACGCAGCCGAGGGCATAATGGACTACTTAGAAGTTTAATGGATCTATGTTCATACCAATAAAAAGGTTTGATTTATTAATCAAACCTTTTTTATTTCCTAAAATCACTCATTAATCTTTTTCTGATACGTCTTCTAATTCAGTTAGCGCATCTTCATCTATGGTTTCATCAAATGTTAACTCAGGAGTTTGTAAACTAACGATCAACGCAGGCAATATTTGCGTATAAAACGTATTATTATAATCACGGGCACTTCTTGGTAATTCATTTATAAATGTAAGAATGTTGTTGGCAATTGTTTCTTTGTCACCCGTAATATTCGTTTTTGCAAGTTCACTATTTAAACTTGTGGTTAAATTTTCTAATGTAGTTTCGAGTACAGTCAGATTATCTTCGTTATGTGCTTGTACTACAAAAAAATTACTCGCGATAGCTTGTAAATTATGGCTATGTTTAGGTCTTAGGATTTTTGCTTCAATATATTGTGCTGTTTGATTTTTAAAATGAGAAACAGCATGGTTTTGTCTTTCAGAAAATATTTGTTTTTTTAATTGTTCAGCTTTCTTTTTTGAGTTTTCAATTGAAAGAAAAACACCCAGTAAAGCGATGAGTAATACGATAGTAAAAAAGACGATATATGTCATAAAAATTCCGAATGAAATAAAGGCAAAATGCCAGAGAATAAATTAATTCTCTTAAAAAATAACCACAAAATGATTATTAATATAATGGGTTGCCCCAATTAAGTTTTTTTCTTAGCACATTATAATAAGAATAATCTTTAGGGTGAACTAACCTTAGTGGCGAGTCTCCTTTTTTTATAACAATTTCATCACCAGGCATAACAGCGAGTACAATATGACTATCACAACTTACTTGTAGATTGTCATCATTATTTAAACTTAACTTTAATCTAATTTCGCTTTGTGCATCAACAACTAAGGGCCTGCTTGACAGTGTGTGTGGAAACATTGGGACTAAAGCCATTGCATTAATATCAGGTGTTAAAATTGGGCCTCCGCCAGAAAGTGAGTATGCAGTAGAGCCTGTCGGAGTTGATATTATTAAACCATCGGATCGTTGTGAAAATACAAAATCGTTATTAATAAAGGCTTCGAACTCAATCATATGAGCTACTTTGTCGGCATGTAAAACCGCTTCATTGACTGCAGAGTTTGAGCTTTTTAGTTTTTCATGTCGATAGACTTCTACTTCTAATAAAAATCGTTTTTCTTCACGGTATTCGCCACTAATAACTTGTTCTAGAGCACCTTGAAATGATTCAGGGTTTAAATCTGTTAAAAATCCTAGATTACCTCTATTTACACCTATTACAGCAATATCAAAGCGTGAAAGTACTCTTGCAGCGCCTAGCATATTGCCATCACCACCAACAACGATGGCTAAATCACATAATTTACCAATTTCAACAAGATCAACTAAGTTTTTATGCTCTATTGGCATTTGTTGACCTGCTCTTTGTTCTATAAGTACTTCACAACCCAGAGCCAAAAGGAAAGAATGTAGGCTTTGTAAGGTAGAATTAGCGCCTTCATGGTTTGGTTTACCAATTAAGCCTATTTTTTTAAATTTTTGTTTCATAATTCATCTACAAATTATCAGGTTTTTGACTGAGTTTTGATTATATAGAAACGTTAAGTTAAAAACACCACTTGAAAACAAATGATCTCACCCCATATCTTTGATTATGAACTTAAGTGCCCGTGATCAACAAATATTTACAGCAATAATGAGTCTTTACTGTGATGGTAAAGGGTGTGCTATTGCCTCATCGAGAATTGTTAAGCAAAAAGGCATGTCTATGTGTTCTGCAACAGTCAGAAATGCAATGGCACGCTTAGAAAAGCTTGGTTATATCTATTCTCCCCATACCTCTGCTGGTCGAATTCCAACTAAAAAAGGTTATCAATACTGGTTTGATGAGTTTTTTTCGTTATCAGAAATAGCTTCTTTTTGGCAGCCAAACCAAGATGCTTTAATTGAGTTCTCTCATTTTATTAGTCAAAAATATCAAGTCTGTGTTTTTGCTGGCTTACCTCAAAAAATTTCTCAAAATGTATTTCGTGTTGAAGTACTTGATTTTGATAAAACACATTGGCTTATTTTATTGATAGATAGACAAGGCCAAAGCCAAAATATCAAAATTACAAAACCGTTAGAAGCAAATGAAGAAATACGAAATCAATTTAATGCTTGGTTAAATATGGTGTTTGGCCAACAAACTTTAGCTGAAGGGTTAAAAAGAATGCAAGCTATGGCTAATTCGGCGCCGATGTTTTGCCATGGCTCATTAACCCAGTGGACGCGTGCGTTAGCTGAAAAGTTAGGTAATGAAGATTGTATTGTTGTAGGCGATAGTTATTTATTTAAACATATAAAGCAGTCTGAACAGCCATTAATTGGCTCTCCACTATTAAATTATGTTGAAGAAAAACTAGCGCTTAAACAAGGTATTTCGATTATAAGTGGGGAAGACTTACCCTATGAAGGATTTGAAGGTTTATTCTTATTAAGTATTCCTTATTTTTCGCAGCAATATTATCAAAGTCGATTTACAATTTTGTGTGAAAATTCAGCTGAAATTGAAGCAATGCTTAATGAGTTTTCAAAATTCAATGACGCTGCCTTAAACGATTAAAATAATTTTAAGTTTATACTTGAAACTATATTTTATATCCCCATTTTAGTATTATCAGCTTTGCCATATGCAAATTTAAGCACAATAGAATTACAATCGGAGAACATTAATGTCTGAGCAGTCAAACCAGACTTCACCAGAAGTAGAAAACATTGAAGATGTAGTAGAATTAGATCAAGTTGAGACTACTGATCAAGAAGCTTCTTTAGAGCAAAGCCCTGAAGCAGAAATTGCAGCATTATATGCTGAATTAGAAGAAGCCAAAGAAACGATTGCTAATCAAAAAGAAAGTCTTGCGAATCAAAAAGACAGCGTAGTACGTGCCGCTGCTGAAGTTGATAACGCACGTAGACGTGCAGCATTAGACATTGAAAAAGCACATAAATTCGCACTTGAAAAATTCGTAAATGAATTACTTCCTGTTGTGGATAATTTAGACCGTGCTATTGAGTTTGCAGATAAAGAAAATGAAGCATTGAAGCCATTAATAGAAGGCATTGATATGACTTCAAAAAGCTTTGTTGATGCTGTTAAGAAGTTTGGTGTTGAAGTCGTTGATCCTCAAGGTGAAACTTTTAACCCTGAATTTCATCAAGCAATGTCACTACAGCCAAGTGCAGATGTAGCACCAAATACAGTTATTGCAGTTATGCAAAAAGGCTATACTTTAAGTGGTCGTTTATTACGTCCTGCTATGGTAATGGTATCTAAAGCAGCAGAATAATAACAAACGGCAGCACATTTTTATTATTTTCCACTGCGTGGAATAAAAAGGTTTAGCTATAAAGCTAAGCCTTTTTTGATCAATAAATATAAACTCAATTTTATTAGGGGTGATATTTATTACCCACTAACTTGGGCTATTCACAAGATAAATGAACTCTGAGAGCTAAACTTTAATATTTAAATCACGCTTCTCATTTATTTGTATTTTAATTTGGCATAAAACAATTAATATCACCGAAGCTAACATTAAAGACGTGAAAGGCATCGTATTTTTAACCCAAAACAATGCTAGTAAAGGGCCCGCTAAAGCGCCAATACCAAAACGTAATGTACCAATAACTGCTGTAGCAGTTCCCGACTTTTCTTCAAAACGTAATAAAACTAAGGCATCAGAATTACTTGCCATAATGCCAAGACTCATCATCAGCGGCGCTAAAGCTGCAATTGTATAATAAAGCCCTGAGTCGAAAATACTGGTAGTAAATAATAAGCTTGCAGATACAACAGCTAAAGATAAGCCTGCGTGTAACATTTTTCGAGAGCCTACTTTTGGTACGAGTCGGGTATTTAAAAAATTACCTAACATAAGTGCAACTACATTAAATGCAAATAAAAATCCAAAACGACTTTCAGGCACTTTGAAATAATCTAAATAAATAAATGGTGCAGAAGTCAGAAAACAAAAGAAGGCAAAAGATGCTAATACAGAAGTTGTGATATCTAATCGGGCTTTTTTATTACTAAATACGGCTCCATAACTATCCAGAAAGAGATTTATTCCTTTTTTTTCTGATTTAAATATGGGTATTTCTATAAAATATTTAGCCACTAATAACAGGATGATTAGACTATATACGGCTAAAACAATAAATATACTGGACCAATGCCAATAGCTCATTAAAGCGCTCCCTATTGTAGGTGCAATTAATGGCGCAATCATCATTATCATAGAAACATAAGACATTCCTTTAGCGGTATCTTTCTGATATATATAGCGAATGACTCCAGGTACAACAACAGTAGCTGCAGCACCGGTAAATGCCTGAATAGCTCTGAAAATAAAAAACACTTCAATTTGTCGTGTGAAAGCTAAGACTAATGAGCTTAAACAAAATCCAGTTAACCCGATCACCGCTAGTTTACGTCTACCAAATTGATCGGCTAAAGGGCCAAAAAATAACATTCCTAATGCATAACCTGCTAAATAAACACTTAAAGACATTTGAATATTACTAATGGGTGTACTTAAATCCTGGCTCATGATCAACATTGCAGGCAAGTACATATCAATTGCCAAAGGCGTAATTGCAACTATGCTTGCAAATAAAGGCAGTAATATTCGCTTATTAAAAACATCATTCATTTGAGCTTCTTACTGAGGGGGAAAGTTGAGATCGCGTATCATACTCCTGAGTATTAAAAGATAGTAGGCAAAATTAGTTTTTAATTGTATCTAGGTGTGTTTTTTAATTACAGTCTATACCGAACTTCAAAAGTCATTTAAAATAGGATCAAACTTGGTTTAATGAAGGAATTATTTGATGAATAAAACACTTATCGCGCTTATTACTTTAGCGGCAATAACAGGGTGTAAAACATCACCTACTGGCAGAACACAAATTGCATTATATTCAGATAGTGAAATGAATTCGATGGGCGTGCAAAGTTTTAAACAACTGAAAGAACAAAAGCCAATAAATTCAGATACAAAAGTTAACCGTTATGTGCAATGTGTTGCTGATAATGTTATCTCTGTATTACCAAAAAAATATGCAAATCAGCAATGGGAAGTTGTTGTATTTGAAGATGACTCAGCTAATGCGTTTGCATTACCAGGCGGTAAAATAGGTGTCCATACCGGTTTATTGAAAATTGCCACAAACCAAGATCAACTTGCTACGGTATTAGGCCACGAAGTAGGGCATGTGATTGCTGAGCATTCAAACGAGCGAGCATCTCAAGGAAATTTACTTCAATACGGTATGCAGGCAACAAATGTTGTTTTACAAACACAAAACGTTAAGTATCAGGCTGAGATTATGTCGGCATTAGGTATGGGAGCGCAATATGGTGTTGTATTACCTTTTAGCAGAACCCATGAAACTGAAGCTGACAATGTCGGTTTAGACTTAATGGCAAAAGCTGGCTTTAATCCAAAAGAGTCGGTTACTTTGTGGCAAAATATGGCAAAGGCAGGCAGTGGCGCAACTCCTGAGTTTTTATCAACTCATCCAGCACCAACAAGCCGTATCAGTGAGCTTAGAGCAAGAATGCCAGCAGCAATGAAATTTAAAAATACAGCTGAAAAATCAGGTTTAAAACCTGGGTGTAAAATGTAAATTTTGACCTTTTGTCATTATATGTATTAAAAGATGGCGTATTTTAGATACGCCTTCTTAGTAGTAGATTTATTTACTTTGATTTCATTCAAAATAGATGACACTATTTTCATCTTTTGTGTAACCGGTAATACTGCCGAGCCTATATCCAACATTGACCCATACATTAAACTCCCACTTTTATGATAAGCAAAAATATAAGAGCGACTATCAAAACTGTTTATCATAGTTAAAACGCCATACTCTTTAAATTTTATCCCCATATATAATTGTCTTGATTTCTATTACGGCTACTCAAATGGTATGTCTATCCGGCATAGGTAATCGTTATTTCATTAGTTTCAATAGAAATATTCAGACAAAACTAAATATGTAAACTTTAAGAATAGGTATGAGAATAGAAAAATTACGGTCTATAAAGTGTCTCCTATAATTTAAAATTTGAGTTAGATGTACTTGTCTTTAAAAATCTACAAGCTTGTTTTTCAAAAAGGTTAAATAGTTATAAGCTAGATATAATTCATCATAAAAGGCTAAAAAGTAAGCTACCCTTAATGAGTGTTAGTTAAACCTTTATTTAAGGAAGGATATGCTACTAAGCAATGTTGCTATCGGCAATAAGCTCGGACTTGGTTTTGGAGTATTAATTTTGATGCTGTTTAGTATCATTTTGTTCGATAATTCAACAACTAACTTCACTCAAAAAAGCTATCAGAAATTAATTAATAATGATTTGGCGATTACAGGGCAAGTCTCAAAAATCCATATTTCTTTATTAGAGCTTAGACGCAGAGAAAAAGACTTTTTACTTCGTAATGATATGACTTATGTTGTTAAACACGAGGATGATGCTCAAAAACTATATAGTGCAATTGATACACTTTACAACTTAGCATGGCAAGCCGATAGGCCTGAAGTTATAAACTCGGTAGAGTTATTACGTCGAAATGCAGATGGTTATTTAGATAACTTTAAAAGATTAGTTACGAGTAAACAAGTGATGGGGCTTGATCAGAATTCAGGTCTACAGGGGCATTTTCATCAACAAGCGTTATTATTAGCTCAAATTTTAGATGGACACAATATAGCAGAACTTTTTCAAGAATACTTACTAATGCGTCGTTGGGAAAAAGATTTTGTAAGAACTAAAAAAGATACTTATAAACAAAGATTGATAAGCACTATAACGAATTATAAAAACCTATTAGAGATCAGCCCAGCGGAGGTTAATTCGAAAGTAATTCAGTTACAATCATTAAAAAAATACTTAGAAACTTTCCAAACCTACCTAAAAAGCCAAGGAAATACCGCAGCAAAAGAGTATGAAAACATGCGCAATTTAGCACATGTAATCGAACAGGCTATAAATCAAGTGTTTATTCCGAATGCCGGAGCCTTAATTTTAGAAATCAGAAACAGTGAAAAAGATTTTTTACTTCATAAAAATCCTGATTATATTGTAAAAACTCATGATGCAATTGTATTGCTGAAGCAAAGAATTTCGGATTCAAGAGTTAAGAGTCAGCATGAAACCAAACTGATTCAATATCTAAATAGTTATGAAACTGCATTTTCGAGTCTAGTGGAAGAGGAAAAACGCTCACTAGAATATATTGCTAACCTTCGTAAGGCAGCTCATAAAATGGAACCTGCATTAGTTGCTATTGAAGAGTCTACCTTAAAAACTGCTGAAATAACTTTAGCGGATACATTATTAAAAACCAAAGAAGGGCAATGGTATTCATTACTTGCTGGTGGACTCATTATTGTTTTAGGTTTATTTACGGCTTTATTTGTAATTCGTTCTATCAGATCTCCTGTAATTGAAATGATGAAAGTCGTTGAAAAAATAGCCCGAGGGGATCTCAACCAAAAGCTACCGACAGAAAGAACTGATGAGTTAGGTAAGCTAGCCATTGCTTTTAACTCTATGATTGATTCATTAAATGATGCAGCGGATCAAGCTGATGCGATTGCTGAAGGTGATTTCAATGTTGAGATTATTAAAAAAAGCGACAAAGACCGCTTAGTTATCGCTTTAAATGAAATGAAAAATCAAATATTAGAACGTAATAATAATATGGCTCAAAGTGAAGCTTTACTTCAGCAATCTAATCAGGATTTAAAACAACAAAGCTTACTAAAATCGCAAATATCGTCCATAACAGAATTAACTCAGGGAGCAACAGAATTACAATTGTTAGCTGATAATATAATATCTAAATTAGCTGAAATGATAAATGCTGGACATGGAGTGTTTTATGTCAGCAGTTTTGATGATCCAGAAGGTGGTTTAGAGTTAATTGGCAGCTATGCCTTTGAGCAACGAAAAACAGTTCAAGAAAAAATAGTCATTGGAGAGGGGCTGGTTGGTCAATGCGCAAAAGAAAAAAAATCTATTTTGTTGACTGAGGCGCCAGCGGATTATATCCATATCAATTCTGGATTAGGAAGAAAAGAGCCGCTAAATATATTAGTGATCCCTATGTTATTTAATAGTGAATTGATTGGTGTTATTGAGCTTGCGTCTTTTGAAATTTTTACAATACTAAATAAAACTATGTTAGAGCAGGTTGCTAATAACACAGCTATTGTGATCAATAGTATAGTAAGTCAACAAAAGACAAAGCAGCTTTTAGTTGAAACTCAGAGTCAATCAGAGGAACTGCAAGAACAGCAAGAAGAATTAAGAAGTTCGAACGATGACTTATTAGAGCAGACTAAACTATTAAAAAAATCAGAA
>Ga0105356_10003711_pt1 | contig 14909 bp, 4 predicted proteins | sample GOMGulsemesocosm_3_FD_83502 | JGI IMG/M metagenome (GOLD analysis project Ga0105356, IMG submission 83502) | Methane-oxidizing microbial communities from mesocosms in the Gulf of Mexico - GOM9D Gulf of Mexico | ecosystem: Environmental > Aquatic > Marine > Cold seeps | place: Gulf of Mexico...
ATGATGGAAGTAGTTGCAGACAAGACAGGTTACCCCACTGACATGCTAGAGCTTGGCATGGATATGGAAGCTGACTTGGGCATTGACTCAATAAAACGTGTTGAAATATTAGGTGCGGTACAAGAAATTATCACCGACTTACCCGAGCTAAATCCTGAAGATTTGGCTGAGCTACGTACCTTGGGCGAAATCGTTAGCTATATGCAGTCAAAGGTAACGCCAACCGATCCAACGCCTCCGGGCAGTGCGGCACCAGTTCCTGCGGCAGTAGCCATCGACCTTGGCCACATCCAAAACGTGATGATGGAAGTAGTTGCAGACAAGACAGGTTACCCAGTCGATATGCTAGAGCTGGCGATGGACATGGAAGCTGACTTGGGTATCGACTCAATCAAGCGCGTTGAAATTTTAGGCGCGGTACAAGAAATTATCACCGATTTACCCGAGCTAAACCCAGAAGACTTAGCTGAGCTACGTACCTTGGGCGAAATCGTTAGTCATATGCAACAGAAAGTGCAGTCTACAGTTACTGGTTCTGCTGCACCAGTCGCAGAAAGCGTTGCGGCACAGTTTGACCCTGCGCCTAGCGCGACAGTTGCTATTGAGCGTTTAAGCTCAGTGACTAAAATCAGCCAAGACGCAGCGGGCGCCAACGCGCTAATCGTTGACGATGGCACTGGCGCGGCTGTGGTACTCAGTGCAAAACTGACTAAAGCAGGCTGGAACGTCACCGCGATTAAACCGACCTGGGTTAAGGCAACGTCGAAGAAAGCCTTTGCTAAAGCGGTTAAGGTTGTTGAAATTAGCGATGTGATTGAAGATGAAATTAAAGCCATCATCGCCAATGGTGCGCAGCTCGATGCGGTTATTTACATGCAGCCAGCGACCACCATTAATAATATCGAGTACCCACAAGCGTCAAAGCAAGGTCTGGTGTTAGCCTTTATATTAGCCAAGCTAAGCAAGGTGACTGCGGCGGCTAAGATGCGTGGTTCATTTGTGGTGGTCACTCGTCAGGGTGGGCAGCTTGGCTTCATTAATAACGAAAGCACTAGCGCCGATACTTCTGCTGATTTAGTGCAAGGTGGTTTAAACGGGTTAGTTAAAACCTTATCGCACGAATGGGCTGACGTTTTATGTCGCGCCGTTGATTTCTCAGCGAAATTAGCCGCCGAGAAAGTTGCTACGCTAGTGAGTGATGAACTGCTTGACGCTAACACCGAACTTAGTGAAGTAGGTTACGATCAAGAGGGTCGTTTAACCTTAGTGGGTGTTGCAACCGACAGCTACGCCTTAACGGCTGGTAACAGTATCGATGCAGATTCTGTCTTTCTGGTTAGTGGTGGCGCCAAAGGTGTAACCGCTCATTGTGTTATCCGCATTGCGCAACAACACAAATCTAAGTTCATCTTACTCGGGCGTTCAGTCTTCTCGAATGACGAACCAAGCTGGGCTAAAGGCATTAACGACGAAGCCGTCCTTAAAAAAGCGGCGATGCAAGCATTGATTGCTGCGGGTGATAAACCAACGCCGGTTAAAGTGATGCAGTTCATCAAACCCATTTTTGCTAACCGCGAAATTAGCGATACCCTAACCGCGATTAAAGCGGCGGGTGGTCAAGCTGAGTATGTGGCAAGTGATGTGACTGATGCTTTGAGCGTGCAAGCGGCGGTTAATCCGATTATCGCTAAATTTGGTCAGGTAACTGGCATTATTCACGGCGCGGGTGTCTTGGCTGATAAGTTTATCGAGCAAAAGACCCTGAGCGACTTTGAAGCGGTTTATAGCACTAAGATTGATGGTTTGTTATCGATGTTAGCGGTGACTGAACAAAGTGAACTCAAGCATTTGGTGTTGTTCTCGTCGGCGGCTGGTTTCTACGGTAACCCGGGCCAGTCTGACTACTCAATTGCCAACGACATCTTAAACAAAACAGCCTACCGCTTTAAAGCGTTGCACCCTAAAACACAGGTGTTGAGCTTTAACTGGGGCCCTTGGGATGGTGGCATGGTAACGCCTGAGCTAAAGCGGATGTTTGCTGCTCGTGGTGTTTACATTATTCCACTAGACGCTGGCGCGCAGTTATTGTTGAGCGAATTAAGTGCTGTTGATAACCGTTGTCCGCAAATCTTAGTCGGCAACGATCTTTCTAAAGACGCTGATGGCTCTTCGGTAAAAGACGCTGAAGGCTCTCAAAAGGATCAGGTAGCTTCTGTAAAAAAGCCACAAGTTAGTCGCTACCAAACCGGCCTTACTACTGCCAAAGTAGTTAAGAGCCTACAAGCGACTAACAATGTGTTTTTAGAAGATCATACCTTTAATGGCAACCAAGTGTTGCCAACGGTGTGCGCCATCGCTTGGATGAGTGATGCCGCCACCGCAGTTTATAGCGATTACCAGTACCTAGGGTTTGAAGACTATCAATTGTTTAAAGGGGTGATTTTTGACGGGAGCGAGGCCAATGATTACACCATTGATTTAGCACCGTCTGAACAGTCTGACGATCAAGGTATCGTGCGCGTTAAAGTGACTATTGCCAGTATCAACGATGTAGGCAAGCCGGTCTTCCATTACGGTGCGACCTTGCTAATAGCTAAAGACGGTATTACTGGTCTTCCGTTAAACAAGAGCTTACCGTCTATCGTTGGTCAGGTAACGCCTGATGCCGCGGCGCTGTATGACAATGGCACCTTGTTTCACGGCGAAAGCCTGCAAGGCATTAGTGCGATTGTCAGCTGTGATGCACAGGGCTTGTTATTAGCCTGTCAGGTACCTGAGATTGCGACGGTTAAGCAGGGGGATTTCCCGCTCAGCCAACACAATATCTTTGCTAACGATCTGGTGTATCAGGCGATGTTGGTATGGGTACGTAAGCAATATGGCATTGCTAGCCTCCCGACATCTACCGCCGTTTGGACTGTCTATCGTGAAGTGGCTCCGAGTGAGGTGTTCTATCTTGAACTTAAGGTGGTTGAGCATAACCTGGATCAGCGCCGTGGTAGTAAAGCGGTTTGTGATATTCAGTTGATTGCTCAGGACATGAGCGTGATTGCCCAGGTTAAATCGGCTCAGGTTCGCGCCAGCAAAAGCTTGAATGCTATGTTTGAAAAGAAAGTGTTCGAGAAGTAAGTGTTTTTAAAGAGGCAGTTAGCAAGGCTTTAATGCAACAGAGCGAAGCATTGAACGCCATCAGTCGATGGAGTCCAATGCTTACTTTTTAATAAGAGATCAGTACTAATGCTTAAGTGTTCGCTGCAACGTGGTTGCCACCGAGCCTTTACGCATTACGATTATAAGAATTGGAATAGACATAGAATATGACAGAGTTAGCCGTTATCGGCATCGATGCTAAATTTTCCAGCCATCACACCATTGACCGAGTTGAACGAGCTTTTTATCAGGGCTTTGCGACTATTGAGCAGAGCGTCGCGACTGTAGGGCTGAAAGCGGCGACTGTTGAGTCGCCGCTCGATAGCGATCTTGCCACTTTGTGTCTTGAGTCCGTTAGCCAGCTCGCGGCTAATAATAAATTAGCCTGTTCGACACTCGCGGTGGTTATCGTCGTCGATGAGCAGGATGAGGTCAGCCGCGCTCAATTGAGCCAGCTGTTGGCCGCGCAATGTGCGAGTTGTGATATTTATCCAAACTTGGCGTTGGCACTTGCCCAAGTCACGGCGCTTACCGCTAATCAGCAAACAGCTGTTGCCTTGCTTGGGGCAAACCTTATCGACTCACCATCGGTTGAGCAAGTAGATAGTCAATGCTCCCCAAGCGACCACGTTGCCACGATTAGCTTTGATCAAACCTTTACTGGTTATCAGCGCCGCGCTGGCATTGCTAGTGTATTGTTGGCATCGAATAGTTTTGCCGCTGAGCATGATGCTTATATTTATGGCCAGATCAAAGGGTTCGCCACCGGCACTGATGTAAGTGAAGTGGCGTGCTCTGCGTTAAGCGATGCTAAGGTTACTGCTGCGCAAGTCGGATTGTTAGAAGTCTCGGCATTAGAGAATATCACGCTGGCGGCTGACGAACGCCGCGGTTTAATCAGCGCTTATCAGCATAAGAAAGCACTGCATACGGCCATTAGCTGTGCGCGCGGTGTTTTAGGCGAGGGTGCTGGTTTTTCGCAAGTGGCTGGTTTGCTAAAAACCGTGCTGGCTTTGCATCAACGCTACATCTCACCGCTGGCTAATTGGCAGCAACCACACGCGAACGATTTAACCCATTGGCAAGATTCGGCGTTTTATTTCCCGGTCGATGCGCGGCCATGGTATCCCAACAGTGATGGCAGTGCCCACGTGGCAGCTTATAGCTGCCAGACTATTGCTCAAGGGGATCTGGCTCAAGGAAGCCGCTCTGGCAGCTACTGCCATATCATTGTGCAAGAAAATTTATTGCCGCTCAAACCAGGACAATCTAGTGATGTTCGAGCCAACGGTTATTTCGCCGCGGGTGATTTAACTCTTATATTGGTTAGTGGTGAAAACGAGCAACAGTTGCAGCAGCGCTTAACTCAACTGCTGGTTAGCGACTTACCGCTCAAAGAACTAGCCCAACAGTGCTTTAGCACCTTTAACAGAGACGATAAGTACGCGATCGCATTAATTGCACAGTCGCTAGATGAGCTAAGCAAAGAGATAACGCAAGCTCAAGCGGGCATCACGACAGCGATTAGGGACAACAGCGACTGGAAAACCCCTAAAGGCAGTTACTTTACCACAACGCCTGCTACTGATAGGACTACTGATGGTACGGGTTCTAATGGTACTTCCTCTAATGGTATAGCATTTATGTATCCGGGCATTGGCGCTACTTATGTAGGCTTAGGACGTGATTTATTTCATCTGTTCCCACAAATTTATCAGCCGGTGTGCGATTTAGCCGATGACATTAGCAGCACCTTAAAAGATACCCTGCTTAATCCCCGCACCATTGTCCGTCATAGTTTTAAAGAGCTGAAACAGCTCGATTTAGAACTGCGTGGCAACTTAGCCAATATCGCCGAAGCTGGTGTCGGCTTTGCCTGTGTTTTTACCAAGGTATTTGAAGAAGTTTTTGAGGTTAAGGCCGATTTTGCTACTGGTTACTCGATGGGTGAAGTTAGCATGTATGCCGCCCTTGGCTGTTGGCAACAACCGGGATTGATGAGCGCGCGCTTAGCCACGTCCAATACCTTTAATCACCAGCTATGCGGTGAATTGCGTACCTTGCGCAATCACTGGGATTTGCCTGATGTGCCCAACGGTACCTTTGAGCCAATCTGGGAAACTTACACCATTAAAGCGACCATCGAACAAGTTGAAGTTGCAACCGTCGATGAGCCACGGGTTTATTGCACCATTATCAATACCCCAGACAACCTATTGTTGGCGGGTTATCCCGACGATTGCTTGCGGGTCGTTAAGAAATTAGGTGTGCGGGCAATGGCATTAAACATGGCCAATGCCATACATAGTGCGCCCGCGTATGATGAATATGATCACATGGTTGGGCTTTATACCATGGACGTGACCCCACGTATTAAAACCAAGATGTATTCAAGCTCGTGTTATTTGCCTATTCCGCAAATGAGCAAAGCGATTGCTCACAGCATTGCCAAATGTCTGTGTGACGTGGTGGATTTTCCGCGTTTGGTTAACACCATTCACGACAAGGGCGCACGGATATTTATTGAAATGGGGCCGGGGCGCTCGTTATGTGCTTGGGTTGATAAAATAATCAGCCATCAGCACAGCCTTGAGCAAAGCAATAGCCTTGAGCGAACAAACCGCCTTGAGCGAACAAACCGCCCTGAGCGAACAAACAGTGTACAGCCGCATGTTTCAGTGCCCGTTAATGCTAAAGGCACCCCCGATGAACTGACGTATATCCGCGCCATCGCTAAGTTAATGAGCCATGGCGTGAGTTTAAATTTAGATAGCTTATTTTATGGTTCGATCCTAGAGCAATCAGGCACGTTGTCAGCGGGCAACAGCCACGCACAGATTAAGAAGGCTTAAGTCATTTGTTGATGACTTAAGCTCACTCAAACAAGAGAGTAAATATGGAAAATATTGCAGTAGTAGGTATTGCCAACCTGTTCCCCGGCTCACAAGCCCCAGAACATTTTTGGCAGCAATTGCTCGAGCAGCAAGATTGCCGCAGCAAAGCCACCGCCAAGCAAATGGGCGTAGAGCCTGCCAAGTACACTGGTAAAAAGGGTGACACCGATAAATTTTATTGTGTCCACGGTGGTTTTATCAGTGACTTTAACTTTGACCCGAGTGGTTTTAAGTTGGGCGAAGATTACCTAGCTGGTTTAGACGATCTTAATCAGTGGTCACTGTACGTCACGCAAAAAGCGTTGAGTGATGCCGGTTACTGGGGCAGCGATGCGCTTGATAATTGTGGCCTGATCTTAGGTAATTTATCGTTCCCAACTAAATCATCGAATCATCTGTTTATGCCGCTGTATCACAATGTGGTCGATAACGCGTTGAAGCAGTTATTGCATGGTGATTTTGAACTTGCTCATTTTACCGAGCACCAAGATGTGCATGCTGATAATGGCTTAGTGGCAGGCTATCCTGCGGCCTTGCTGGCACAAGCTGCTGGTTTGGGTGGTTCTCACTTCGCGCTTGATGCCGCCTGTGCATCATCGTGTTACAGCGTTAAATTAGCCTGTGATTATTTGCACACGGGTAAATCTGACATGATGTTAGCGGGCGCGGTATCGGCCTCAGATCCGATGTTCGTTAACATGGGATTCTCGATTTTCCAAGCTTACCCAGCTAACAATATTCACGCCCCGTTTGATAAAAATTCACAAGGGCTATTCGCCGGTGAAGGCGCTGGCATGATGGTACTAAAGCGCCACAGTGATGCGGTGACGGACGGCGACCATATTTATGCGATCATTAAGGGCGGCGCGCTGTCGAATGACGGTAAGGGCGAGTTTGTATTAAGTCCGAATACCAAAGGTCAGGTCTTGGTATACGAGCGTGCCTATGAAAATGCTGGGGTGAACCCGACCGATGTTGATTACATTGAGTGTCACGCTACGGGTACGCCTAAAGGCGACAATGTTGAACTGCGTTCGATGGAAACCTTCTTTAGCCGCGTTAATAACAAGCCATTATTAGGCTCAGTTAAATCAAACCTTGGCCACCTGTTAACCGCCGCGGGCATGCCGGGTATGACCAAAGCGATGTTGGCACTTGATAAGGGGGTTATTCCCGCGACCATTAATTTAAATGAGCCGTTGCAGTCTAAAAACGGTTACTTTACTGGCGCGCAAATGCCGACCACGACCGTACCATGGCCTAACGACAATACCGCTACGCCAAGAACGGCTGGTGTCAGTGTCTTTGGGTTTGGTGGCAGTAATGCTCACCTCGTGTTGCAACAAGCCACCGATGAATTACAAAGCCAGTTTGACCAGCCAAAAGCGGCTGAGCCACTTGCCATTATCGGCATGGACGCGCACTTTGGTAGCGCGAGTAACTTAAACGAATTTAGCCATTTATTAGCGAGCAATGGCAATACGTTCCGTGAATTACCGACTAAGCGCTGGAAGGGCATTGAAAGCGAGCAACAGGTGATGGCATCACTGCAATTACCTCATGCGCCTAAGGGCGGTTATGTGGAGCAGTTCGACATCGATTTCTTGCGCTTTAAAGTGCCGCCAAATGAGCAAGATCGCCTGATCCCACAGCAATTAATGATGATGAAAGTGGCTGACAATGCCGCTAAAGACGCTGGCCTTAAAGAAGGCAGCAATGTCGCGGTATTAGTGGCGATGGGCATTGAGCTAGAGCTTCACTCATATCGTGGCCGCGTCAACTTGACCACGCAAATTGAAGATAGCTTGTTGCAACAAGGTATTAGCCTGAGTGACAGTCAGCGTGAAGAACTAACTAACATTGCTAAAGACGGCGTGGCCTTTGCGGCGCAGCTTAATCAGTACACCAGTTTCATTGGTAATATCATGGCCTCGCGTATATCGGCGTTGTGGGATTTCTCTGGCCCGGCCATTACGGTCTCTGCGGAAGAGAACTCGGTCTACCGTTGTGTTGAACTGGCTGAAAGCTTGTTCCAGACCAGCGATGTCGATGCGGTGATTATTGCCAGCGTCGATTTAGCGGGCAGTGTTGAAAACATCACCTTGCGTCAGCACTTTGGTCCTGTCAATGTCGATGCCAGTTCAACAAGCGATGTGTTAACTAATAACCAATGGTTAGTTGGCGAAGGTGCTGCTGCGATAGTGGTTAAGCCACAATCGCAAGTACAGACGAGTCAAATTTACGCGACCATTGATGCCATTAGCTTTGCGCCGGGCAATGACCAACACGCCATCGCTAGTGCAGCGAGCAAAGCCTTATCTCAAGCCAGAGTAAGCGCGGCTCAGATCAGCGCGGTTGAAGCCCATGCCAGTGGTTTTGCGAGCGAAAACAGCGCCGAACAAGCTGCGTTCTCTCAGCTGTATCCAACGGCACCAATAGGGTCGGTTAAGAGCAACATTGGCCATACATTTAACGCATCAGGCATCGCCAGCATTATTAAATCAGCCCTCTTGTTGGATGCTCAGATACAGAATGTGATGGCGATTAACGGATTAGGTCGTGATAATAGCTGTGCTCATGTGATCATGAGTGCGAGTAGCGTGCCACATCAAGTGGCGCCAGCGGCTAATGGTAAGAGCGGTAAGGTGCGCCCACAACTTATCAAAACCATTGAATTAGGTGGTCAGCTTATGGCGGCGGCCATTATCAATGCCAGTAGCGACAATCTTAGCCAAATTAAACAACAGTTTGTTGGTAAAACATTAACAGGCGTTAGCAATCCGGTGATGATGAATAATCTAACCCCGCAAGACATTGCCAAGCCCGTTGCATTATCAACAACAATCGATCAACAAACTGATCTACACACTTCCTTAATACAGAGCGCTGACGGAGTAACCGTGAAAAACGAATCTTTAGAAACGAATGCTTGTAAAGCTAATGCCAGTAAAGAGATAGTCCAAAGTGCAGCAACCCATCAGGCGTTTCTGCAAACTCGCCAAACGGCTCAGCAACAGTTATCGCAATTGGTTGAATTACAAGCCAAGGTGAGTGCTGGACTTCCCGTTTATAAGGAGGCTGTATATAAACAAGCTGCTTCTATATCGACGGCTGCGCCTGTGTCAGCTAAACCGGCATTAACCATAGTGCCAACTGAGCCAGTTGTTAGCGCGAATATGACCAGTGTTGAAGCGAGCGCACAAACAGCCGCTAGCCAAGCAGGCTTCCAAATTAAAGGCCCTGTGGGTTATAACTACCCGCCGTTACTACTAAAAGAGCAATATAACCAGCCTGACAACGTCATTTATGATTATGACGACTTGGTTGAGTTTGCCGAAGGTGATATTGGCAAAGTATTTGGCGCCGAATATAACATTATCGACGGTTACTCACGCCGCGTACGTCTGCCAACTACCGATTACCTATTGGTAACCCGAGTGACGGAGCTTGACGCTAAAGTTAATGAATATAAAAAGTCCTATATGTGCACCGAATATGACATTCCGGTTGATGCCCCGTTTTTAATCGATGGCCAAATCCCGTGGTCAGTCGCGGTTGAATCAGGGCAGTGTGATTTAATGTTGATCTCGTACATCGGCATTGATTTCCAAGCAAAAGGTGAGCGAGTCTATCGTCTGCTCGATTGTGAATTAACCTTCCTTGAGGAAATGGCGTTTGGCGGTGAAACGCTGCGTTACGAAATTCATATCGACTCGTATGCGCGTAACGGCGAACAACTGTTGTTCTTCTTCCACTACGATTGTTATGTTGGCGACAAGAAAGTACTGATCATGCGTAATGGTTGTGCTGGCTTCTTTACCGACGAAGAGCTAAGTGATGGCAAGGGTGTTATCCATAACGACAAAGACAAAAAAGAATTTAGCGATGCGGTTAAAACCTCGTTCACGCCACTCTTAACGCGTGCACCTAACGACATCAAGCCCGCTTACGATTATAGCGACATGATGAAGTTGGTTAATGGCGATGTGGCGGGCTGTTTCGGTAATAATTATGATCAAGGCGGTCGTAATCCATCATTAAAGTTCTCATCGATGAAGTTCCTAATGATTGAGCGTATTACCAAAATTGATCCAACGGGTGGTCACTGGGGACTCGGCCTGCTTGAAGGCCAGAAAGATCTCGACCCTGAGCATTGGTATTTCCCGTGTCACTTTAAAGGTGATCAGGTAATGGCGGGTTCATTAATGTCGGAAGGTTGTGGTCAAATGGCGATGTTCTTTATGCTGCTATTAGGCATGCATAGCAACGTTAACAATGCGCGTTTCCAACCGTTGCCGGGTCAGTCACAAACGGTACGTTGTCGTGGTCAAGTCTTGCCACAGCACAATACGTTGACTTATCGGATGGAAGTAACGGAAATGGGGATGCACCCTGCACCGTACATGAAAGCCAACATCGATATTATTTTGGATGGCAAAGCGGTAGTCGATTTCAAAAACTTGTGCGTGATGATCACCGAACAAGACGATAACTCGCCTTATCCAGTAACGCTGCCACAAAACGTGCTGGCTAATATTGCTAACACTAATACTCAAAATGCCGTGCCAGTAGTTGCTGACGTTGCTAGTGCTGACGTTGCTAGTGAAGTAGACGAACGTGGTCTAAACCCGTTTAAACACCCTGAGCGTCCTTTGATGCGAGTAATGACCGATCATACTTCGCCAAAAGAGAAGGGCGTCACGCCAATTCAGCATTTTGAAGCGCCAATGGTTGCCGGACAAAATCGTGTGCCAAATCAAGCACCGTTTACGCCATGGCACATGTTTGAATTTGCGACCGGCAATATCTCAAACTGTTTTGGTCCTGACTTTGATGTTTATAAAGGCCGTATTCCACCGCGCACCCCTTGTGGTGATTTACAGGTTGTTACTCAGGTAGTTGAAGTACAAGGCAATCGCCTTGAGCTAGACAAATCATCGAGCTGTATTGCCGAATATTACGTGCCAGCAGACGCGTGGTATTTCACCAAAAACAGCCACGACAACTGGATGCCATATTCATTAATCATGGAAATTGCATTGCAACCCAATGGCTTTATCTCTGGTTACATGGGCACGACGTTAAAGTACCCTGAAAAAGATCTATTTTTCCGTAATCTTGATGGTAGCGGTACTTTGTTAAAGCAAATTGATTTACGTGGCAAAACCATCGTTAATAAATCTGTCTTAGTGAGCACAGCCATTGCTGGTGGCGCGATCATCCAAAGCTTTACCTTTGATCTGCTTGTGGATGGCGAAACCTTTTATAAAGGCACCGCTGTGTTTGGTTACTTCAGTGCTGAATCACTGACTAACCAGCTAGGGATGGACAAAGGCCAGACCAAACAACCTTGGTTTGTTGATAACAACACCCCGAAATCAGACATTGAGGTGATTGATTTAACCAACAAAGCACTGCCGTTGTTTAGCGCACCAGCGAACAAGCCGCATTACAAGCTGGCTGGTGGTCAAATGAACTTTGTCGATACTGTGTCGATTGTTGAAGGCGGTGGTAAAGCCGGTGTTGCTTATATCCTAGGTGAGCGCACAATCGATGCAACTGATTGGTTCTTCCGTTATCACTTCCATCAAGATCCGGTAATGCCGGGTTCATTAGGCGTGGAAGCTATTATCGAATTAATGCAGACTTACGCCCTTAAAAACGATTTAGGTGCACAGTTCACAAGCCCTCGCTTTATTGCGCCATTAACTAAGGTTGATTGGAAATACCGTGGTCAAATTACCCCGCTTAACAAGCAAATGTCATTGGATGTGCATATTACCGAAGTGGTGACTGAGTCTGGCGAAGTACGCTTACTTGGCGATGCGAATCTGTCTAAGGACGGACTACGAATTTACGAAGTGAAGAATATCGTGCTTTCGATTGTCGAAGCATAAGATACCTTTCATTTTTTGCGCACTGAAACTTCAATGATTTTGGGTATCAGTCAACCAGTATATTTCGCTCCAGCTATAAGCTGGGGCAGTGAACAAGGAACAAAAATGTCGAACTTAAGTTTTTCAACCAATAACAGCATCGATTGGGGCTGGAAAGTAAGCGATAGTGCGCTTAAAAGTGATGATTTAGCACTTAAATCAGCACTCATGGATTTAGAACAGCCACTTTATTTGGCTAAAAAAGGTCAGCAACTAGGTTTCGCTAACGAGACAGCCGCGACTGGTGCAACCGAGGTATTAGCCTTTGCCCAAAAGCTAACGGCAGCCGATTTAGGCGATGATGCTTACAAAAAGCAACACGGTGTTAAATACGCCTATCATGGCGGCGCAATGGCTAATGGCATTGCATCAGTTGAACTGGTGGTTGCCCTTGGTAAAGCGGGTTTGTTATGTTCATTTGGCGCGGCAGGTCTGGTGCCTGACGCCGTTGAAGATGCGATTAAACGCATTCAAGCCGAATTACCAAACGGCCCATACGCGGTTAACCTAATTCACGCACCAGCGGAAGAAGCACTAGAGCGCGGCGCGGTTGAACGTTTCCTTAAACTTGGCGTTAAAACCGTAGAAGCATCGGCTTACCTAGGCCTAACTGAGCATATCGTATGGTATCGTTTGGCGGGTTTATCTAAGAACAGTGATGGCACCGTTAACATTGGCCACAAAGTCATCGCCAAGGTTTCTCGCACCGAAGTTGGACGTCGCTTCATGGAGCCAGCCCCCCAAAAGCTTATCGACAAGCTATTAGCACAAAACAAGATCACGCCAGAGCAAGCTGAGCTGTCAAAGTTAGTGCCAATGGCCGATGACATTACCGCCGAAGCTGATTCTGGCGGTCATACCGATAACCGTCCATTTTTAACCTTGCTGCCAACCATTATTGGTTTGCGTGACGAGATACAAGCGCAATACAACTTCTCACCGGCCTTACGTGTTGGCGCTGGTGGCGGTATCGGTACGCCTGAAGCGGCACTGGCTGCATTCAACATGGGCGCTGCCTACATTGTACTTGGCTCTGTTAACCAAGCTTGTGTTGAAGCAGGTGCTTCACAATATACCCGTGAGTTATTATCAAAAGTTGAAATGGCCGATGTCACCATGGCACCAGCGGCTGATATGTTCGAAATGGGCGTAAAATTACAGGTGGTTAAACGCGGTTCAATGTTTGCGATGCGCGCTAAGAAGCTTTATGACTTGTATATCAGTTATGACTCCATTGAAGCCATCCCAGCGGACGAGCGTTTAAAGATTGAAAAGCAAATCTTCCGCGCCAACCTAGATGATGTGTGGGCAGGGACAGAGTCATTCTTCATGGAGCGCGATCCAGAAATGCTAGCGCGTGCGCAAAGCAGCCCGAAACGTAAAATGGCACTGATCTTCCGTTGGTATCTTGGATTGTCTTCTCGCTGGTCAAACACTGGCGAAAAAGGCCGCGAAATGGATTACCAAATCTGGGCTGGTCCAAGCTTGGGCGCATTCAACAGCTGGGTAAAAGGTACCTACCTTGAAGATTACACCAAACGTGGCGCAGTCGACGTGGCACTGCACATGCTTAAAGGCGCAGCCTACTTGCAACGCGTTAATCAACTTAAACTGCAAGGTGTTAGTTTAAGCACAGAGTTGTCGAGCTATCGCACCACTGATTAAGTTTTGTTGTTCAGTTGATGATTAATTTAATAGCTCCCGAGGGAGCTTTTTTAGTTTAAACGGAGCTCAGTTTATTTAGGTTTAGAGATCGCTTAAAGGACTGCGAACGCCATTGGCACCAGCCTGCAGAACGTGAGTATAGATTTGAGTGGTTCGAACATCACTGTGCCCTAGCTGTTCTTGCACTGTGCGGATGTCGGCACCGCGCTGTAATAAATGCGTTGCAAAAGAATGACGTAAGGTGTGGCAAGTAACCTGCTTGTTGATATGGCAGCGCTGTGCGGTGTTTCTGACACCTTTTTGTAAACTGGTTTCATTAATATGATGACGCCGTAATTTATCGGACTCGGGATCAATGCTCAACCGAGATGAAGGGAACAGGTAATGCCAATTAAAACTCAGCGCGGCTTTAGGATATTTACGAGCTAGAGCAAACGGCAACCATACACCTTGATAATCAGGATTGGCGATATCTAGTTGGTAATACAACTTCGCTTGAATTATTTGATTTCGTAGCGGCTCTAGTAACTCTTTGGCTAAGGTAACTTGACGATTTTTGCCCCCTTTGCCATGCCAAATTCGCAATGACAAATTATCAAAATCAATGTCTTGTACCCGTAGTCTTACGGCTTCCATCAACCGCAATCCGCTACCATAAAGTAACTTGCAGGGTAGGGCGATAGTGTTGGGAATGTTTTTTAATAGCAGTGCTGTTTCATCGAGAGTAAGGACCACAGGTAATTTTGTTTGCGCTTTTGACTTATTAAATTTTAAGTTAAGCGTTAACGGGTTGTATAAAATATCACGGTATAAAAAGACCAAAGCATTGAGTGCGAGAGTTTGAGTTTTTGGCGCCACTGAACGTTGATTCGACAGATATGACAAAAAATTTTGAACATCAATATTGTGGCAATCTTTGGGGTGTTTTTTGTCATTAAAACAAATAAAAGCCTTTATCCAATAAATATAAGACTCGATGGTGCGCTTGGCGTAGCGCTGCATTCGCATTTGTTCAATAACAGAAAGTAGGAAAGGTGATTTCATATAAAAACCTATAGCTGTGTTTTTATACAGTATAGGTGGTATTCCTTATTTCAACAGCAAATAAGGAATATTTCGGCCTTTGTGCAGGCGTAAATAATGTGTCATTTACACAACATATTGAATAATAGAGAGTGACGGTGTATTGTTTTTGTAATTAATTTTTAGGCTACAAAATATTTCTACAGCAAATACGGAATATTTCGGCCTAATATAGCTGTTA
>Ga0105356_10003712_pt1 | contig 14908 bp, 18 predicted proteins | sample GOMGulsemesocosm_3_FD_83502 | JGI IMG/M metagenome (GOLD analysis project Ga0105356, IMG submission 83502) | Methane-oxidizing microbial communities from mesocosms in the Gulf of Mexico - GOM9D Gulf of Mexico | ecosystem: Environmental > Aquatic > Marine > Cold seeps | place: Gulf of Mexico...
AAATAAAAGGTTTTACCTGATTCTCCCGCCATGTCTGTACGCATAGGAGTTAAGGTATTACTCAAACCTTGGCTTTTCGGGTATTGATCTGGATAGGCTAATTGCAATTGTTGAGAAATAGTATTGAAATCAAGACTGGCACTTTGCAAAGAAGTACCTAATTTGAGCTTGCCATATAAATTTGAAACGGCCCACGAACGCTGACTGTTATATACAATATTACCTCGACCGGGACATGAAGAAGAACCGATCCAAATATCGTTTTTAAATGGGTAAGCAGGTAAAGCAGGTAAAATGCCAATCACTTGATGCACCGCATTATTCATTTCTAAACTCATGCCCACCACATCAGGGTTACCATTAAACTTTTCTCGCCAATACTGGTGCGATAAAACAATTAATGGCTTAGCCCCCTGTTCATCTTCACCAGGTAAAAACGTTCGACCAAATAATGGCTTGATCCCTAGCATTTCGAAAAAATTCCAACTCACTACGCCTGCCTCTACATTTGACGCATCACCATGCCCTAATAAAGTAAATGACATTTGGTGATATTCAACTAAATGAGAGAGCGTTTGATTTTTTCTATATAGTCTTTTGCTGTAGGTACAGAAACGGTTACGTCAAAACGATCGATTTTAAGGTTATTGGTTTGAAGCTAACTGAGCTTATCCCCGTCAACAAAAGGTAAAGGAGCCAACAATACGTTATGCACTATGCTAAAAATAGCGGCATTTACCCCTATGCCTAACGCTAATGTAATAACGATTAGCGCACAAATGGCTGGCGTTTTAGTAAAGCTTCGATAGGCAAATTGAATATCTTCAATCAGTGTTTCCATAATAGCTTAGCCCTTTAGCTAATAAGTTTGTTTAATGAATATTTTTGTTAAAGGTTAGGCAACCAAAATATATTTCCAGCAGAGTAAATTCCAATTGCCATAGCCACTGTCAAACTAAATATAACAGCAGCGTATGATACTTGTTGTATCGATCTATTATTCTTTTTTATCCGGAAATACCCTTCTAATAACAATAATGGCACTAAATAACCGGCAAAGTTTAATACCAGATCAAAAGGCCCGGTTAATGTATTATTTGTTCCCGGTGAACTGCCATCATGCACAAACATCCAAAACCCTCTGATAATACGATAGAACCATACACCACTGACAACGATGAACAAACGTAGCGCCCAACGTTGATGTACCGCAAATTGTCGCTGCATTGCATATTGCACGGTTTTAAGTGCAAAGATTAGAATTAATAGGGCATCGATTGAAGTGCCAATTCGACCCGCAATCCCGCCAATAACAGCCGGCCGACTCCAAATCATATAGATAGCCGCGACGCTAATAATCAATGCCGTAACTATGTATACCCGTCCATTCCAACGATGAAATACCGGAAAGTTATTTCTAATCAAAGGGATTAACTGCAATGTGCCACAAAAAGTAATGACGAAGGCCAATAATATATGTACCAATACGGCAATATTTCCGATGATGTCCCCTTCAATAATGCCGTGGATCATGCGATTACTCCATGTCGCCCAATCACCTTGTACCGCACTGCCACCATAAAAAACTAAAATGTAATAGGCAAAAAACCACTGCCCAACAAATGCAGTTGCAAGCCAGATAGCCGCAGAAGTTTTTAATATTTTTATTGCTGAAAATGCTTTATCTATTGAATGATAGTTACTTGTTGTTGTCGTCATTTTTTTTCCTCACCAAATGCACATCTGATAAGAAAATTAACCTGTATTATGCCCCAATAAAACGCCCAATGTGTGTCAACTTTGCTTTTAAAAAAACACCTAAAACAGAAATTACAGTTAAAATTCAATAAGATATATAAAGCAAAAATATACTAAAGAAATTAAGTATTTTTAAGGAAAAATAGTTACTCTATTGAAGAATAGATTTTTAGAGTTTCGGTTTTGACTCAATTAACTCATTAAAATGAGAAATTTTATTGTGTACTGCTCTATGAGCAGCATTTGAAGGAGACAGCATTTCGCTAGCCGCTTTAAAATGCACTTTAGCCTTAAAGTAGTTTTTTTTATTCAAGGCACTTTTACCCAATTCAATATTTAAGATAATTTTATCCATCACTCTACGTTGATCTAACTTACTTGAAAGGAATAAAATGTAATCTTGATTTGCGCCGAGCTCCTCCGACAAACCTAAAGCAGAAGTTTTAAGATCAGTATTATTTTGTTCTTTCAAAAGTGACACAGCATTGTGCAAAAGTTTTCGATAATGACAAGGGTCGGCTTCATCTACCTGTTTAAATTCGCCAAGCATTAGCGAGTAACCCGTCCAACAGGGATCTTCACTCAAATCCTTTTTTGATGTTTCTGTGTGACTTTGCTTATTTATTTGCTGAGTAAAAAAAAGATAACTGCTAATACCCAGTAAAATACTTATCGCCAAAATAACAAACCAAGGACGAGGAAATAAAGAACTTGCCTTAGCATAAGACGTGATAGCCAATTTTCGTTGCGCTACTTTTTCTTGCCGTAATTTCAACTTTTGCGCAAGTGCCTCATCGCCTTGGCTTTGTTGAAATGATAAATCGAAACAATACTGACGAAATTCAGCATCAGCTAAGTTCAGGCTTTCGACTGTAAGGTTAAAAATAGCCAAAATATTAGTTACATGCCGATCAGGTACTACTGGATAACGAGGGTTTCCTAAGCGATCTTTCGAGGCAAACCAACGGGTAAGTGAAGTAGCATCTAACCCCAAGCATGCAGCCAATTGTTTACGCGTTTTAACCTCGGGATTGATGCCACTCTTTAAAATAGTATTCAGTTTCGTTCTATCTATTTTCAACAAAAATCTCGCTAGTAACAAGATAACGATTACCATCTTGATATATACAAAGTACGAAAGCTACATCAAAAGGAACTAAACAGCATAAAACATTGATGATTAGAAAATTTAGTTTTACAGACTCATTATCAGAGTTTAACTGGTTAGAAAAACCCCCATAAAACATCTCAAAGTAGAGTGCGTATCTCCCTAAATGAAATTGTATAATAATCCTAAATAGTTTGATAATATTTACTAATATCTTCGTAGGTTTATCAAGGGAAATGACAATAATTAATTCCTCAATTAAGTGCCAAAACTGCAGCATAAAACAATTATGCTTACCATACTCTCTTAATGGTCAGGACATGGAGCGCTTAGATAAGCTAATCGAAAGAAAAAAGCCCTTACAAAAAAACGACCATTTATTTAAGAGCGGTGACTCTTTAACTTTCTTGTATGCGGTACGTTCAGGTTCATTTAAATCTTATAATTTAACTCAAACTGGCAACCAACAAATTACCTCATTTCATTTACCAGGAGATATTATTGGTTTTGATGCCGTCGCAGCGACAACTCACAGTAGCTTTGCTCAAGCATTAGAAACATCTATGGTTTGTGCAATCCCGTTCAACGCAGTTGAAAATTTAAGTGGTGAAATTCCGGCTCTGAGAAGGCAACTATTCAGTTTAATGAGTGGTGAAATTTGTGGAGATAAACAACTGCATATAGCCCTTGCTAGTAAAAATGCAGAAGAAAAGCTGGCCGGTTTTATTTTTTCATTGGCGGTACGTTTTGGTGAACGAGGATTTTCCTCGAAAGAATTTCGTTTAAGTATGACAAGAAATGAAATCGGAAACTACTTAGGCTTAACCGTTGAAACCATCAGCCGATTACTTAACAAGTTTCAAAAAAATGAAATGCTAGAAGTGAATGGGAAGTTTCTTCATATTATTGATCCTAATAAATTAGATGTCTTAGTTGGCAACTTTAAAAGCTGCGCTTAATAGACTTTGATAAAAATTTGTTTGCGGATTTACTTTTTGCTCCATTAACCCTCGATAAATGTCCATCACTTGATCCAGATCAACTGGATCGCTCATTTTTTCTAGTTACAAAAGGGAAGTCTGTTAAATAGCGCTAGAATAATCCATTTACCAAGCGGGTATATTTGGGTGATATTTAAATGAACAATCGAACTTATGGTCAAGAAGTCTGTTTTGATGATACCGAGCAGCTAGTTTCGATCACAGATCTAAAAGGCAATATCACTTATGTAAACGATTTTTTTGCCCAAGTTTCTGGCTATAGCCCACAAGAACTAATAGGTCAGCCCCATAGTATAGTCCGACATCCAGAGATGCCAGCCGCCGCGTTTACCGATTTATGGCAAAAACTCAAACAAAATAAACCTTGGCGTGGCATGGTAAAAAATCGTTGCAAAAATGGTGATTTTTATTGGGTTGATGCCTACGTCACCCCACTCAGTGAAAATGGTGTTGTGACCGGTTATCAATCGGTTAGAACCTGTCCAAGTGAAAGTCTTAAACAACAGGCCATTAAACTATATCAAGCAATAAACCAAGGGAAGTCACTGAACGACTTTAATGCCAATCGTCCGTTAAAACATATATTGTTTGCTAGCAGCCTACTATTAATTAGTATTGCCCAATTCTCTTTCCCAGGAGCTTGGTTATCCGTATGTCTACAGGGTTTATTAATTACACTCATACTGCTGATTTATCGCGAAGAATTGTATACTTTTCCTAACTATGCTGAAAAGCTTAAAAAAGCTATCGATAGTCCATCTCGTTTACTATTCTCTGGCAAAGGCTTGGTTGGTATTACTGATTATGGCCAAAAATTATTACAGGCTCGATTAAGAACAGTATTGGGGCGAAGTACTGATCAAGGTATAAGCCTATTCAATGCGGCAGCCAATTTAGAAAATTCATCACAACAATCCTTAACAGGCTTAGTTGAACAAAACAATCATCTTCAACAATTGGCGAGCGCCATGACCGAAATGAGCGTTTCAATCGATGATATCAGTCAAAGCACAGTCAATGCCCGAGATCATGTCAGCCAAGTGAATGATGAATGTATTAGTGCAATCAGCACGATTAATAATACAGAAAATATTATTTCAACCTTGGCAACTGACGTTAAAAAAGCGGCTAATTCCGCAAACACATTAATGTCTGACGCTGATGAAATTGCAAGGTTAATGTCTGAAATAGAAAGCATAGCAGACCAAACTAACCTCTTAGCACTTAATGCTGCAATAGAAGCCGCCAGAGCTGGCGAGCAAGGACGAGGGTTTGCCGTAGTTGCTGACGAAGTACGGACCTTGGCTAGTCGTACTCAACAAGCCGCAGGGCAAATACAAACATCGGTAGGCGAATTACAGCAAACATTACATTCGTGGGGCGAGTTAATGCTTACCAATCAAGGACAAGCGCAACAATGTAGTGAGCAAAGTAATATCGTTTCCATAACGATGAAGGCAATCATTAATATGATGTCGAAAATTACTGATGCCTCATCACAAATTGCAGCAACAACTGGCCAACAAAGTGTCGTCGCCAATCAAATTACCGCTAGTGTACATACCATTGACAATATAGCTCAGCAAAATACCGAGCATGCTGAACACGTTCAGCAAAATGGTGAACATGTATTAAATAGTGCAGAAAAAATTAATCAGCTCAGTACTACATTTAAATGACAATAAAAATTCACCGCTTAGGCTGTTCAAATACCTCTTGTTCAGCCTAATAGCACCATCAATAATTCATATTCCACTTTATTGTTAATGTCAGCTTTTTTTACATAATTAAAAATCAAAATATCCTGTGATTTACTAGCCTTTTGATAAGCTTAATAAATGCTATAGAGGCATAGCTTATGCTTAAATCTATCAACTCTAAATTCCAACTTTTTTATAACTTAGATAAGGAGGAATGCATCATGAATAGGATGTTCAATACAGCAAAATATTTAGTAGTGGTAGTTATGTTAACTTTAAATGCTACCAGCCAAGCAAGCCTAATTGGAGACACTCTTTGTTTTGGTATGACGGGACAAAGCTCTCCATTACCACCACTACCACCAGGCTCAAGCTGTCAAAATGACGAAACTGAAATTATCGCGATTGAATTAGTTTAATTACAATTAACTTCTGTTCAACCAATTCCCAATCCTTTAGTTCCTGATAGTTTTTTTGATATCTTTGTTGAAATTGATATTCAACCAGAACTTATTCAATTCGACTTTTTTGGCTGCTCCCCCCAGTTACAACAGCAGTGTTTAATTCCAGAAATTTCACCAGATGCACAACAGCTACAATTTGACCCATTATTCCCTAACCCAGATCCGATTCTAGATGATGGAATCTGGAGTTTATGGTTTGCTAATTTAGACTGGGTTGGCATGGATGGCATAATAACAGGTATAAATATTCAACAACCAGAAGACTTAATGCGAGTATCAACATTTGGGCCTCATGATATTCATTTAGATATAGAAATGAGTGATATTCAAAGCGCTTTGATCAATGACGGAGTTCCGCATATTTCAATTCAAGTAGAGATATTTACTGCACATGAAATAGCCGAGCCAAAAACCTTATTTATAGTAGCAATTTCAATACTTATATTGACTCTAAGTAATAAAAGAATCCAGCTACCAAGCATTAAAAAAGCCAACCAAGTATAGATAGGAACTAATTGGTAGAGTAAAACAACTTATTGAATGGCCTGAGTACTCTGGCCATTCAATAACCCCATAAATTATTATTTTTCCTCAAGTAAATTACTAATGGCGGCCAACTGCTGAGTCAGTTCTTCAACTCTCGTTTCAAGTTGCGTTACTCGAACTTGCAAATTTTGTTCACTTTCTCTACTAATAACAGCTACAGTTTGGTTATTTTCAGCTGCGGGGGTAAACTCTAGCGGAGCAAATAATTGGGCATAGCGAGATTCACGTTTCCCGGGCTCTCTTGCTAATTTTTGCACCAAAGCTGCACCATTTAAATCGTGCAATTGCTGCAACGCCAATTCAACTTCACTGACATCATTAAAATCAGCTAAACGATTACTGCGTGTTCTTAATTCACCTGGTGTTTGTGGGCCACGTAAAAGTAATAAACAAATAATCGCCCGCTGTTGCTGAGTCAATTGTAAATCACCAAAAGGCGTATTACAGAATCGATGTTGGTACTTACTTACACGACTAGATCCTGATTGACTATTAAGTTGGTTGAGTTGTATTAATTCATCAACGATATTTTGTACTTCACTTTCTGACAAAGATAAAACAGGTTCACGATTACTTTTCTGGTTACAGGCATTGGTCAATGCATTTAACGATAAGGGGTATTGATCGGGTGTGGTAGTTTCTTTTTCTAACATCACACCAATGACTCGACATTGATGAGGAGTGAATTCAACCATGATTTACATTCCTATAATTTTTCCACCATGTTAGCCCATGTAGAAAGCAATTGACCAGATGATAGAAAATAATAATTTAAAATTAATTAACCCCTTTTGTCATCTCACTCGTTTATATCATTAAACCTGTTAAAAACTAATCAACAAAGCGAGTCAATAATGAAAAAAACGCTAGCAATCTCCCTAATAACGAGCGCATTATTTTTAGCCGGATGTGCACAAGAATCAACGGTTAACAACGAACAAGATAAAAATAGTCAGGTACAAAAAAAGCAGCAGATAGCATTAATTCCAGTAGAAAGGTTAGAAGAGAAAGCTGAAATAGTTATTGCGCCAGCCAACATTAGCGCTGAACAACGCAAGCGTATAATGCCTGCATTAAATTACGCCAGCATACCTGCACAAGGATTAATGAGTAAACAAAGAGGTATATCCGGAAGCCAGAACATGCCGCACCCTGCCCCTTTTATGCATGATGTAATCACTAACAACGAAAAATATTCTCATCAAGATAAAAATGGTACTTTAATTGTTACTGAGCAGCCTGTTTCAACCTTTTCTATTGATGTTGATACCGCCGCCTATGCCAACGTTAGACGAATCATCAATCAAGGAATAATGCCACAGCATGATGCCGTTAGAGTTGAAGAAATGATTAACTATTTTAACTACGATTACCCCAATGTAAGCCACACAAGCGATAAACCCTTTTCAGTTATTACCGAAGTAGGCCCTAGCCCTTACAATGCCGATAAACATCTATTGCATATCGGCATTCAAGGTAAAGCCATTCCTAAAACCGATCGCCCTGCGTCAAATCTAGTTTTCTTATTAGATGTTTCTGGCTCAATGAACAGTGCCAATAAACTGGGCTTACTTAAAAATGCATTGAAAATGCTGACTAACCAATTAACCGAGCAAGACAGCGTAGCCATTGTTGTTTATGCCGGAGCCGCGGGCACCGTATTAAAACCAACCAAAGGTGACAATAAACAAGCCATTATTGACGCCCTAGCTCAACTTTCAGCGGGTGGTTCAACCAACGGTGGTGCGGGAATTGAAGCTGCCTATCGATTAGCGCAACATGCATTTATTAAAGGTGGTATCAATCGTATTATGCTGGCAACCGATGGCGATTTCAATGTCGGTACGGTCAATAATCAAGCATTAGAAAACTTGATAGAAACCAAGCGAAAGTCAGGTATCGAGTTAAGTATCCTTGGCTTTGGCATGGGCAATTATAATGACAAGTTAATGCAACAATTAGCGCAAAACGGTAACGGTAATGCCTATTATATCGACACACTAAACGAAGCTCGCAAGGTATTAGTTGAAGAGCTATCGTCAACCTTATTCACCATAGCTAAAGATGTGAAAATTCAAGTAGAATTTAATCCACAGCTAGTCAGTGAATACCGATTGATCGGTTACGAAACTCGCGCGTTAAAACGTGAAGATTTTAACAATGACAAAGTCGATGCAGGTGAAATTGGCGCTGGCCATAGTGTTACTGCTTTATACGAGTTGAGCTTTGTTGATGGCAAAAATAAAGCCAACGATACCTTACGTTATCAGGCCGTGGCTACAAAAAAACCAACGAGTAAAAATACCAATGAACTAGCATTCTTACGATTACGTTATAAAGCGCCAAATTCTGATACCAGTAAATTAATCGAGGTACCAATTACTAAGAATTCAGTTGTTGAAAGCATTTCACAGGCCAGCAATAATTTTCAATTTTCAGCCGCTGTAGCTGGTTTTGCTCAGCTCTTGCGAGGTGGTGAAAACCTTTCTACAATGAAGCAAAACGATATCATCAACTTAGCCCAAAAAAGCAAAGGCAATGACGAGCATGGCTACCGTGCTGAGTTTATAAATATGGTCAAACTTACTCAAGCTTTAGCTCCAGAGGTTGAAATTAACCAACAAAAACTAGCGGTAAATAAATGAGTCTAATAGATATTTGCGATGAATAAATGAGTCAACAATCCGCTACGGCTGAAGAATATAGCCAAGAAGTGACTGACGAAACGCTGATGCTTGCCTATTCAAGAGGCAATGCATCAGCATTCGAGCAACTTTATCAGAGGCATAAGAACGTGGTATTTCGTTATTTTACTAAGCAATGTGCATCTATCGCTATCGCTGAAGAGCTTTGTCATGATACTTGGTTAAAGCTGATCAATAACCATAGCTCTTATACGGTAACTGCGCAGTTTAGAACCTACTTATTCACTATTGCACGTAATATTCTCATTGATTATCGCCAGAAAAAAAGCACGACTAATGAAGAGAATGCTAACGAAAATTTAGAACTCTCTGTAACCAATAGATCATTAGCAACTGAAAATTTACAGTTAGCCGAAGCGTTAACAAAAAATATCACCGCCCTGCCTGCAAATCAACGAGAAATTTTTTTACTCAAACAGGAATCCGGCTTTACCATTGAACAAATTGCAAAAATCACCGCACAACAAAAAGAACAAGTTAAAAGTAGTTGGCGATATGCCTTGCAAAGATTACGTAAGGGGTTAAGTCACTATGTCTAATAAAGATGTGTCTAATAAAGAAGTATCTAATAGCGAAACACCTGAAAACATGACTCACAGTATTGATGAACAACAATTACTCGACGACGAAATGTTTATTAATTCGCTGTACGACGAAGTAGAGCAAAGTAATCAAAAATCGATTATTCAACCGAATGAGTTACTTGATAGGCGTATAATTAACGCTGCTCGCCAAGCCGTAAGTGCTAAGCAGGTAGTAACAAAGAAACAATCACGATTGACATGGTTTAGTGGTTTGGCAACTGCTGCGTCCCTCACCTTGGTTGTATCTCTGGTAGTACAACAACAAGGACAAATACTTCCATCAGCCGAGACATCATTACCAAAGATGAATAATCACCCGGCGGCTGCACCGATGCGCGATGACGAAGCAAACGATGTAGAAATGTTCACGACTAAGGTTTTGGAGTTGAGTGATCATCACCAAAATGAGCAAGTTGAAGCTCGACAAAATGCCATTAACAGTAAAGCGATACGTTCAGGGAAAAAATCTTTAGTTGTTACAACATCAATATCGACTGAAAAGCGAATTGATGATGGGCTGCAAGGATATAAGATAGAGAATATGCAGATTAATCCTACTTATCAATTAAAAGAAGAACGTGAATTAGTTGAGGTTGCAAAGCAAATGGCTCATAAACCACAAGCAAAAGGTACTCTAAATCGGTCACATATAGCCAAAATGAGTATGGTGGCGCCTACAAAGAAAAACATTAATATTGCAACATCAGCGCCAAAGGCAGCCCCTTTGAATTTTCAGGTGCTAACCGTTGAATTATTTAAGCAATATGTAACTAAAAACAATAATTTGAAAAATAATGACAAACTAACTTGGTCGCTTATTTCAGAGCAAGAAAATAGTTATCAAATTATGATTCAAAATGGAGAGTCAGCAAGCACTTATTACCAATTAGATAAAACACGCTTTTCAATTGAAGCATCGGTATTAAACTCTTTAGCAACATCCGTTAAACAGAAATTTCAATTAACGGCGCTTCAGTTAAAAAATTAGTAAGATATATTGCAGTAAAATTACGTCAATTATCAATTGTCGCAAAACTGTCGTATGATTGACCTAACACTGACGTAGACAAATTGGCTGTTTTCTCAGAAGGTTACCTTCATAGTAACCTTTGAGGAAAATTATATGGACATGAAAGTAAATTCATCTTTAATCATACAATTAAGAAATAATAAAGCTTGGAGCCAGCAGCAGCTTTCCGAAATAAGTAATCTAAGCCTTAGAACAGTGCAACGAGTTGAAAAGCATGGCAATGCATCGCAAGAAACGATTAAATCAATTGCCTCAGCTTTTGAACTTAATGTTAATGAACTCCTGATCACTCACGCTGAGCCCCCTGTCCAGAAAACAATAAACACAGCACCTTGGAAGTTTTCCTTGGCTGCTTCAGCCATATTAGCGACAGTAATTTCTTTAACTACTTTTGTGCCAATGGCAACATCTCCATTAGAAAAAGCCATTGCTAAAATAGATACTGGGACAGAGCTATCTACAGTAACTTTTGAAGCCGATAGCTCTACTTTCAATATGAAACAGAGCAGTACTATTTACCATGGAAATGTGAAAGTAACTATTCCCTCAACTAAAAAAACCAAACTGTTTGCTGAAGAGCAGAGAGTTTCAGGAAGCAGTACTATTGCAAAAGGAGGGGTAAAAGTGACTGTAGGTGATAAAGTTCTTTCATTCCAACAAGGGATTCTTCGTAGAACTGATAACGGCTTAGTTATTAATGCTGAACAAATAACTTATTCAACTGAGATATAGCTGTACAAGCTCAGCCCAATACAATACGAATCCTTCATAAACAGACAAGGTGAATTTTTACTATTAGGATTTCAACTAAGCTGCTATTTTGACTATGTATTTAAAAATAGACGAGTATGTTTATGAAAATTGGAGCCGTAAGCGAGCAAACTGGGTTAAGTGCTCATACTATTCGCTACTATGAAAAATTAGGTCTTATTAGTAAAGCAACAAAAGATAGTAGTGGTCTTCGGGTATACAGTAATAAAGGTATAGAGCTACTCAATTGGATTGCCTGCTTGAAAAAGTCGGGCATGAGTTTAAGCAAAATAAATACTTATGTCGCCGGCTATAACGAAGACAATGTTGATGTAGTAATTAAAATACTAGAGCAACATTTAGAAAAATTACTTATACAGCAACAAGATATAGCTCATTACATTGACGTTACTGCGAAAAAAATAAATCGATTAAAATCCTCTTGACTTAGAGTATGCTCTAAGTTGTTAACATCACTTTCAATCCCGATAATTAGGAACAAATGATGAAAGTGAATGTGAACGTGGTAAATGCCTTTATTGAAGGTGAAATTGGTGGAAACCCTGCAGGCGTAGTATTAAATGCTGACAATTTATCGACAGCGCAAAGATTAAAGATAGCAACCAAAATTGGATTATCAGAAACCGCGTTTGTTTCAACATCAGCAGTCGCCGATTTTAAACTAGATTTTTTTACCCCTAGCCGTCAAATTGCCCATTGTGGACATGCAACAATCGCGGCATTTAATTTTTTAGACCAACAAGGCTTGGTTACTCAAAGCAATAGCTCTAAAGAAACCATCGACGGCAATCGTAAAGTACAAGTAGAACAGGGTTCTACTTACATGGAACAACGCCAGCCAAGTTATCAAGATATCACCACTTTCCATCAAAAAATATTTCTCTCATTAGGGCTAACTGAAGAAGATATTATTGCGCAGCCAATGTTGGTGAATACCGGAAATTCATTTGTTATTGTTGCTGTAAAAAGTAAAAAAATACTGGAAGCACTTACCGTTAATGAAAGTTTGATTGAAGAGATTTCAGAAGCACTCGATTTAATTGGCTTTTATGTATTTACCACAGAAAGCAATAAAGCAGCTCGTGATGCGTCAACACGTATGTTTGCCCCTAGATTTGGCATCAGTGAAGAATCAGCGACAGGTATGGCAGCGGGGCCACTAGCTTGTTTTCTCTATGAATTTTTAAAGATTAAGAAACATCAATTTTTAATTGAACAGGGTTATTCAATGACGCCAGCTTCACCTAGCTTAATTCATGTAAAACTAACCGTTGAAAATAACCAAATTATCTCTTTAAATGCTGGTGGACAAGCAACAATATCTAAAACGATAGAAATGAGCGTATAACTCTACCAGTGACCATTCAACATGCATGCACTTTAGATATAAAGCCGCAAAATAAACGGTCCAAATAATAAGGAACAATTGTTATGAACCTTAACCAAATAACTTTACCTGTGAAGAACATTAAAAGCGCGACTGAGTTCTATCGAAAGTTAGGTTTTACCCAAATTGTAGATACACCACATTATGCGCGGTTTGAGTGTCCTGAGGGCGATGCTACGTTTTCGTTGTCATTAAACGACGGCGTATTTAATAATGGCGCTACCATTTATTTTGAACATGAAAAGCTCGATGAATGGGTTGTTGATCTTGAATCAAAAGGTATAGATTTCATTAAACAACCAACTGACCAACGCTACCTTTGGCGAGAGGCTGTGCTCGAAGATCCGTCACAGAATAAGATTATACTCTTTTGGGCTGGAGAAAATCGACTTAATCCACCGTGGCGCATTGAAAATGTATGATAAATAATGATGTAAAACTGTCAAAACTCCATAGTTCCTCCAGATTTCCATCATAAAATAATCTTATTACTTAGGTAAATAATTCAAGAGATCAAATGAAAAATACATTATTAAATCTGGCGGTGGCCGCAATTCTATTAATATCGTCAAGTAGTAATGCTGCACTCATTGTTGTATCAGATGAGCTACTAGGCGCCACTGATGTTTATGTATCTGGACTTGGAACCTATAATATTTCTTTTCAAGATGGCAGCTGTTCCAATATTTTTTCGGGCTGCGATTCACTCTCTGATTTCGCCTTTAATAATTTCGACGATGCATTTGCAGCAGGCCAAACTTTATTGGAACAAGTATTTATTGACTCAACATATGGGCAGTTTGATTCCAAACCAGAGTTAATCGCAGGATGTGAAGACTTTGATCAATGTATTGCTTTGATACCCCACAAGTTAACCAGTGAATGGGTTTTCAGCAAGAACATTATCAACTCCAAAAGTGAAGCTAATGATAGATTAAGCTACACCAGCAATCTGGGTCATGATCAGGATATATTCGTCAGACCAAATACAACTTTTGCTGTATTTACTAAAGTAACAAAGGTGCCATCTCCTTCTTCGATGTGGCTGTTTGGGACTGCACTGATTGCTTTAATACGCTTTAAGCTAAAAGGTTAGTTGTAAAGGAGGAATTTAATGCCTTTATAGGCTTACTGACGCATATCAATTGCAAGCCATCTACGATAGTACTGGCCTGCTTTAACTTATTACCCACACAATCAACTCCCAAAAAATATATTCAGCTTTCTTCTAAATTTTCTGGAAATATGTATTGTGCCAACTAGCCTATAGATTGGTTCCCTCTACGGGTTACAGCTAATATAACTGTTTATTTCTTATTGACTTATAATGACTCTGTCCATCAATTAATATACGGTTAGGTCTATTAATTGATCTTAGGAGCTAAACTACAATGTTAAAGACGTTTTCTATACTCTGGTTAACGCTGTCCCTACTAGGTTGCTCTTCTTTAAAAGACTCTGAAGCTGAGTCAGTTAAACTAAAATCACAAAGAATAGCTCAACAATCATTGATAGTTGATACCCACATAGATACGCCAATTCGTCTGATGAACTACCCATTAAACATATCAAAACGCACCACTGGAGGGCATTTTGATTATGAAAGAGCCAATGAAGGTGGGCTGAATTTGGCTTTTATGGCATTATTTGTCCCCGAAATATACCAATCAGCGCAAGCATCCAAAGCACATGCAGATCAACTGTTACAAATGATCGAAGACTGGGTACAGCAAGCACCTGAGAAGTTCAGTTTGGTTCGCTCAGCCAGTGCAACAACACAGCTTATCAATAATACCAAAGTTGGACTTGCCATTGGCTTAGAAAACGGCTCTGCAATTGGGAATGATCTAGCTA
>Ga0105356_10003713_pt1 | contig 14907 bp, 14 predicted proteins | sample GOMGulsemesocosm_3_FD_83502 | JGI IMG/M metagenome (GOLD analysis project Ga0105356, IMG submission 83502) | Methane-oxidizing microbial communities from mesocosms in the Gulf of Mexico - GOM9D Gulf of Mexico | ecosystem: Environmental > Aquatic > Marine > Cold seeps | place: Gulf of Mexico...
ACTATTAAACCTGCGTACTGCCTTGATACAAGGAAGTTATAGTGCGTTGGTAACAACAAGCTTTACTGCGCTACTAACTTGGACATTAGCGTTAATGAGATGTCATAAACGACCTTATTTAGCGATAATTCCGCCGCTTATTATACAAAGCAGCTTAGTTTCTCTTGTCAATATCTTAAACCAAACACCCAATTTATTCGTAACAATAGCGCCTAGTATTCTTTTTACTACCTTATATGCAGTACTTTTTAGCCGGAATCTATTAACAATGCCGGCATTTAAATGTTCATAAATTTTTGCATATATTTGTTCTTAATAACATGAACTTACTATTATTTAAGCCTTATTGATGTGCGATTAACTAGAAAAAGGTCATCAATAACGGTTACGTTCACAGGGTAAATCGCTATAGTATTGAACGAATTCAACTTCATAGCCATTTGGATCAATAAAGTAGACATTTTTCCTATATTTATCTTCGGCTCCGTCTTTATCCTTTATAAATCCTGCTGTAGCTAAGCGTTCGATAATCCCATTAATATTTTGAGTCACAAAAGCAAAATGTGATAACCCTGTTTGATGACCACTCAAGTCTCGGTTTTCACCTTCACCATTGTCGCTAAATGATAGGTATTGGTGATCATCGCCAAAATGAACCCAGTTCCTTGCCTTGCCATACCACTCTCCTCTATCACCACCACGTATTGACCAATGAGGGAAAGCTGCTTGATAAAATACCAATGTTTCAGGGATGTCCCTAACCACTAAGTTTAAATGTTCTATATGTAGCATTATTGACTCCTTCAATAAGATTAATCTGTACGTTCTACGCGCCAAGGTGGATTTAAACGATTTTCACCGGCCCAATAGAGTTTTATTTTATTGCCTGAAGGATCAGCAAGCACAGCCTCTCGCCACAAATATGATTCATCAGTAGGCAACTGTGTAAAGTGAATACCTTTAAAGCATAAATCAGCCACTAGTTCATCGAGATGTTCATGCTCAAAATATATAACAGCACCATTTTCAAAAGGGCGACTATTAAGTGATAAGGAGAAGCTAGAGCCGCCATTACTACACTCAAATCGTGCATAGTGCTTTGTATCAACTATTTGTAAGAAACCCAATTTTCGATAAAAGGCTGTCGCTATTGTCATGTCTTTAACAGGTAAAGTAATTTGATTTAGGTTCATTTCATTTCCTTCTTTAAAAGCATTTAATTACATGCCGTTTTGATAGACCACTTGGTTCGGGTATTGTTGGCTTTGATGCTCCAATCGCACAGTTTTTAGCGCTTGTGCATATTGTTGAAGCATATGTAAGCAATAGGTAATTCTTGACCTAAGATTGGTTTCATTTTTTAGTAAGTGCTCCTGTTGTAATAATTTATCTTCTACATTACGAATAATAAGGTGGTCTGGAATCGCCACTAATTTATTATTTTTAAAGGCATTCATTCTCAACTCTGCGATAGGATAAGCGCCATTAATACCACTCACCACAGAAACTAATAGTGCAGGTTTATGCGCGGTATCTTGTTGATCACACATTAATAAAAAATTCTTCAACATTGGTGTTGCAACCCCTCCCCATTCTGGAGTAATCAAAACTAAAGCGTCTGCTGCATGTATTTTATGTCTGATCAACGTCCATGGGCTTGCATCATTTTCTATACTGTCTTGATCACCATCCCAGAAAGGTAAGCTGTATTTGCATAGTTCAATGTGACTTACGTCTTTATAGCCTTCACTGGTCGAACTAATATAATTTGCTACCTTTGCACTTTGTGAGGAATGCCTTTGACTGCCACTAATAATTAATAATTTCATATTATGTAAACCTTTTTATTTACCAATATTAAGTAAAGTATATTATTTACTTAATATTGTAAAGCTTAAAGTAAATAAAAAAGTTTACTTAATTGTATAATAAGTAATAATAGACGTTCCTTCGTTTTGATATAGATAACATAGGTTTAATAAACTCATGAAAACTAGTGATAAAATAATTCAATTGTTAAAGCAACATGGTGAATTAACGGCTAAAAATTTAGCGACTAAGTTGGATTTAACAACCATGGGTGTGCGTCAGCATATGTTGTCATTAGAAGAAACAGGGAAAATTCGTTTTGAAGATAAAAAAGCGCTTCGTGGTCGACCCGCGCGTTTTTGGTCATTAACCGAGATGAGCAATGCCCATTTTTCTGATAAACATGAAGAATTAACAGTGCAGTTAATTGAATCGGTTAAAAACGTATTTGGTGACAGTGGCTTAGATAAATTAATCAACGACCGTGAAAATAAAACCTTACTGCAATATCAAAAGATATTACAAGGTAAACATACCCTCTTCGATAAGTTAACAACCATAGCTGAGATACGTAGTGAAGAAGGTTATATGGCGACCATAGAAGAAACGGACGGTTATTATTGGTTAATGGAGAATCATTGTCCTATATGTGCCGCAGCGACCAAGTGTTTAAATTTCTGCCGTTCAGAGCTAAATTTATTTCAAATACTACTATCAGGTGTCGCTACCATAACAAGAGAAGAGCACATTGTTGAAGGTGCTCGACGCTGCGCTTATAGAGTTACAGCGCTATAGTAACCTTACTCAGTAGGCTTAACGTTTTACCCGTTATGTTACGAATGCATATTCAATCAATATTTTGTTGACTAGGAAATAACATATTATAGAAGATGCTCGACGCTGCGCTTATAAAGTCAAATCTCAAAGCTATTACACATTACTCTCCAGATTTTACCTCTTGCCAATATGACTCTAATGACGCTAAATCATGTTCCGAAAAAGATTTATTGGATTGTTCAACTCGCTCTTCAACGCCATGAAAGCGTTTTGTAAACTTTTTACTTGCTTGTCGTAGTAACATTTCTGGGTCTTGTTTTGCATGTCGACAAAGGTTAACGACAGCAAACATTAAGTCACCCAATTCTTCAGCTAGTGCTTGTGGATTTTGATGTAGTTCCTCTTGAACTTCATCTACTTCTTCTACTACCTTAGCGAAAACGTCATCAATATTGTGCCAATCAAAACCAACATGAGCACAGCGTTTCTGAATTTTAGCAGCTTGTGATAGTGCAGGTAAGTTACTAGGAATATCAGCTAGAATACTTAAATTATCTTGTGAACTTTTATATTGTCTCTCTTTGGCTTTTTCGTTCTCCCAGTTCGCTTTAATTTCAGCATCTGTTGTTAACGTATCGTTAGCAAAAACATGGGGGTGGCGTCGAATTAACTTTTCACAAATTGCAGCAACGACACTATTAAAGTCAAACAGTTGTTGCTCAGTGCCTAGTTGGCTATAAAAAATCACTTGAAATAACAAGTCGCCAAGCTCTTTCTCAAGCTCAGCAAAATCACCTTGTTCAATGGCATCTGCCACTTCATAAGCTTCTTCTAAGGTATATGGCACTATCGAAGAGAAGTCTTGTTTAATATCCCATGGACAGCCTGTATTAGGATCTCTTAATTGTTGCATGATCCAACGTAATTTTTCTATTGAGGGTTTATCGTTCAACATGGTTATTTATAAAGTCCACTTTGGCTATATGCTCGATTTAACTGACAACTTATCAAGACTGAGTTTCTTTTGAAATGAATGATCATCATTATTTATTTTTTAGCTATTTTCCAAACTAGTCACATATTTTAATCTTTTAAAGGCGTTTTGCTTCAACTATGTCATCAAGTTGTAATAACTTGCTGAGTAATCTCGATAATACATCATTATTTGCCAGTTCAAGTTTTAATAACATCCCCATCGTTTGTTTACTAGAATCAGTATGACTGTCAATACCGACTATACTGACACGTTCATTGGCGATAATAGTTGAAACATCGCGGAAAAGCCCTTGACGATCACTAGCAATAATTTGAATGGTGGCTTGATAGCTTTTATTGTCTTGCTCCCCCCACTGGACTTCAACCTCTCGTTCAGGTTGCAACTTCAGTGCATTAGCTAGTTGATCACAATCATCACGATGTACTGATATACCACGCCCTTGTGTAATAAAACCTGTAATAGGATCACCAGGTACTGCATGGCAACATTTAGCCATATGCGTTAATAAGTTACCAACACCAGAAACAGTAATACCATTGCTATCAACCGCTGATTTTTGCGTTTGGCTTGGTTCTCTGATTACTGAATTGGGATCAAGTTCTTCAACAGGTTTAGACTTTTCATCCTGCTGGTGTAAAAAATTAACGATTTGATTTAGTCGTGCATTTCCCGAGCCTATAGCAGCATACAAATCATCAATAGTTTTTATGTTAAAGCGTTTACTCGTTGTCATTAAATCAACATGAGTTAACTTTAACTTTGCTAATTCACTATCAAGTAGCTCCTTACCTGTAATGATATGTTTATCTCGGTCTTGCAATTTAAAATAGTGTTGAACCTTGGCTCTTGCTCTAGGTGTATGAATATAATGTAGACTTGGATTTAGCCAATCTCTACTTGGGTTTGGATTTTTACTACGTAATATCTCAATTTGATCGCCTGTTTGCAGGCGATGTGTAAATGGCACAATTCTGCCAAATACTTTTGCGCCAATGCAACAATGTCCTACATTTGAGTGAATATAATAAGCAAAATCTAACGGCGTTGAGTTAACCGGTAAATCAACAACATCTCCACTAGGTGTAAATACATAAATTCGGTCTTCAAAAACTTGACTACGTAGTTCATCAATGAGTTCTCCGCTTTCAGTAACATCTTCCTGCCACTGGAGAATTTTTCTGAGCCAATTAACTTTCTCGTCAAACCCTGATGATTTACCACCAGCAGCTCCTTCCTTATACCGCCAGTGGGCAGCAACGCCTAGTTCAGCGTCATCGTGCATTTGTTGAGTTCGAATTTGCACTTCAACTGATTTACCTTCAGGACCTAGTACTACCGTATGGATAGATTGATAACCATTAGGTTTAGGGGTAGCTACGTAATCATCAAACTCATTAGCTAAGTGTTTCCAACTTGTATGTACTATCCCCAAAGCACCGTAACAATCTTGAAGCTTTTCAACGACGACTCTTACAGCTCGCACATCAAATAGTTGCTCAAAATCTAATGACTTTTGTTGCATTTTTTTCCAAATACTAAAGATATGTTTAGGGCGTCCATATACTTCCCCTTTTATATTTATTCCTTTTAATTGCCCCGTTAGATTATCAACAAAATCCACCATGTAACGTTCTCTATCTAAACGTTTTTCATCAAGTAGTTTGGCTATTTTTTTATAAACAGCGGGATGTAAATAACGGATAGCAATATCTTCCAGCTCCCACTTTAATTGCCCTATGCCTAAACGATTGGCCAAAGGAGCATAAATATTTTCCGTTTCTTTTGCAGCCAAAACACGTGTTTCTTCATCACTATTTTTGACAATACGTAAATGACACAAACGTTCTGCTAATTTAATCACCACCGCGCGTACATCATCAACCATAGCTAATAACATCCGGCGAATATTATCAACTTGTCCAACAGAGACCTGAGTCGATTGACTTTGTTGCAAGGCTTTAATGGCTTCCATTTGACTAACACCATTACAAAGCGAGTATATTTTTTGATTAAAATTTTCTTTGACAAATTCAAGTGAAATACACTTATACTCGAATAAAGGGCATAAAAAGGCAGCAGACAATGAGTCTTTATCGAGATTTAACGCTGACAATATTTCGACCATCTCAAGTGATTTGCTTTGACACTCTTCCTGATCATTAAAATATGGTGCCACTTGGGACCATAATGACTCTAAAGCCTGATGTTTTGATGCACTAAGTTCTAATGAATTTAACCATTGTTCAAAGCTTGTTTTTGACATTTGATGTGATTTACGCACCGAAACCATGAGAATTCCTACTTACCTTTAAATGAGATGCTGAAAAATAGTTAACGTGTAAACAATACCATAGTCTCGATATGCTTTGTTTGCGGAAACATTTCCATTATTGATATTTTTTCTATTTTATAGCCATGTTTAAGCATTAACTCACTATCCTTGGCAAGCGTAGATGCCTCACAACTAATATACAATATTGAAGGTATCGATAGTTTTAATAGCTGCTCTAGTGCTTGGTAAGCTCCAGCACGTGCAGGATCGAGCAAAGCAGTATCATAAAATCCTTTTGCCCATGGTAGTGAGGGCCAATTAGCATTGAGATCTGCTTGATAAAATGTAGTATTCGTTATTTTATTTATCAATGCATTCTTTTTAGCCTTATCGACCATAGTCTGTACACCCTCAATACCCACGACTGAATGTGCTTGCCTCGCTATTGGTAACGTAAAATTACCCAATCCACAGAATAAATCCAAAACGTTGTCAGTAGGTTTAAGTGCGAGCCACTGTAAGGCTTGCTCAACCATTTTAACATTAACATCATGATTAACTTGAATGAAATCTTTAGGTTTAAAATTTATTTCAATGTCATTGGTCAATGAATAATGTAATTCTGACATTTCAGACAACGGCTTTAAACTTTTAGCATCATCAATAATTATCTGCCATTCATTAGCTTGAATCGCTTGTTCCCACAATTTTTTATCATGGTTATTCATTGGTTTTAGTTGGCGAACAATCAAAGTAACTTGATCCGTAGCAATAACTTCAACATGACCAATCGCACTAGGTGTCGTTAGTTTATTAATAATCACTGTCAATAGTGTAAAAATATCTTTAAGTGATTCCACCAAAACAGGACAAAATTTAATAGGCGTTAAGTTATTAGTAGCTCTTTGCCTAAAGCCAATCGTCGCCTGTCCTACTTTATTATATTGCACACCAATTCTTGCTTTACGACGATAATGCCAAGGTGAACTTTCGATCGGAAGATGCCAAGGTATATCTCCATTAATATTATTACGTGTGAAAAGTTGAGAAACTTTATTTTGTTTAAAAATTAAGTGTTGCTCATAGTTAAGATGCTGTATGTCGCAACCACCACACTGTTTGAAATGTGCACATTTAGCTACGACTCTGTGCTCACTCTTACTGCTAATTTCAATTAACTTAGCACGAGTATACTTATTTTTTTTATCAAAAACTTTGGCGATGACCATTTCATTCAATAACGATCCTTCTACAAATACGGGCTTGTTTTGATATTGACCAACACCACAGCCGTTATGATCTAATCGTTCAATTTTTATATTAATTTGCTGACCTAAATTGTGTTTTTTAGTGGCTGCTTTGAAAAAATTTGCCATGATATATACCCGTTACAATTAGAAGAGTGTGTTTTTCGTTGAGCTTGCAAAACCTATAAGAAAATCATGCTTACGTTACTTTTACTTTTAAGAAGTAAATATTAATAAAATGCTTCCTCTTTGGAAACTGTTGCGCAATCCTGAAACATGCATAGAGCATTAGTCAGTGCTACAAATTTTCGTTCGTATATGACATGATAAGATTTATACTTTGAAGTATGATTAAGATAAGCCAGTAATTCTACACGAAAGTTAAGGGATACATGCATAAAATAAGTCTAAAAGACTGGGTCATATTACTGACAATTATTCCAACAACTTTGATTGGATTATCAGTTGCAGGGTATTTTTCATATAGTCGTTATATTGAGCTTGATGATTTTCTTACCATTCGTTCACAAAGTATTATTGAGCCACTAGCAATTGCTAGTATTGATCCCATTATCAATAAACAACGGGATAAACTTCGTCATTTAGTAGGTGCTACTCATAGAAGTCAGTCTTCAATTGTTAAAAGCATAACAGTCTTCACTCATGATAACCAAATATTAGTCACCAGTGCATATCATGGTGATATTAACTTAATGCGCTTGGAGGCTGGCGAAACAATCCCCCAAAGTACCTCGGTTATTGAACGTGGTCATTATTTAATTTTTAGAACACCTATTATTGATGAAACAAGTGATGTAATAGAAGACACAACGCCAAATACGATAAAAAGAACAATAAATCATCAAAACAATATTGGCTATATCGCCATGCAAATAGACAAAGACAAAATAAAGTTTAGCCAACAAAGCCAAATTTTAGTGGCACTATCTATTGTATTATTCGGTTCTTTAATTAGCGCATTATTTTCCATGCGATTGATTAGAAATGTCACTCGTCCAGTATCAGCAATGGTAAAAGCAATCGATAGAATTCGTGAGGGGAAACTTGACAGCCGTGTAAGTGGGCAATTAATCGGAGAGTTAAATTTTTTAAAAAATGGCGTTAATGCCATGGCCCAGTCTTTAGGTGATTACCATGATGAAATGCAAGGCAGTATTGATCAAGCAACCATAGATTTAAGAGAAAGTTTAGAGCAGTTTGAAATTCAGAATGTTGAGCTCGATATCGCTAAAAGAAAGGCACAAGATGCCAACAAAGTTAAGTCTGAATTTTTGGCCAATATGAGCCATGAATTAAGAACTCCATTAAACGGTGTTATTGGCTTTACACGACAGGTACTCAAAACACCATTAAGTGATACCCAACGTGATTATTTACAAACCATAGAGCGTTCTGCAGCCAATTTATTATCTATTATTAACGACATACTTGATTTTTCTAAGCTCGATGCGGGAAAAATGGTCATTGAAAGTATTCCTTTTTCACTAAGAGAGACAGCTGAAGAGGCTTTGACCTTACTCGCACCAAGTGCTCACCATAAAAATATAGAACTATCCCTCTACATTAGCCAAAATTTACCTGATTCGCTCATTGGTGATGCGATGAGAATTAAACAAATATTGATTAATTTGGCCAGCAACGCGATCAAATTTACAGATAAAGGTTCGGTAAATATTGATATAAAATGTGAACATGCTGATGAACATATGAGCATCATAAAAGTTGAGTTAATTGATACTGGCATTGGTATGAACCAAGAACAACAAAGTACCATTTTTGAAGCATTTGGACAGGCAGATAAAAGCGTAACTCGTTTGTATGGTGGTACGGGGTTAGGCCTTGTTATTTCGCAGCGCTTAGCATCGGAAATGAATGGTGAAATGGGTTTTTTGAGTACTGATGGTCAGGGTTCGACTTTTTGGTTTACTTTCCAGTGTGAAGTCAACCCCATGTCTTTGGCTCCGATACTCGATACAAGTGGCCTTAAGCAAAAACACATTTTATATTTTGAACCCCATAATCACAGTAGAATGTCATCCACTGAAATAATGACAAGTTGGGATATGAAAGTTTCCCATGCGACAAGCCTTGAACAACTTAGTGAAATATTGCAACACCAAGAGCATTTTGATTATATTCTAATTGGCCATGATGTATCCCCCACATGCATCAATGACTTTAAAAAATTATTAAACAAAATTAAGCTTTATAAAACACCTGTACATGTTGCCCTTAATAGTAACTCTCCCAGCATTCAAGAAACTCTTATCGCCAGTGGCGCATTAAGCTGTATAAGTAAACCTATTACACCTTATCGCTTATGTAAGGCTTTAAGACATCAAAGAGATGTTGTCATCAAAGAAATTCACAATATTCCTGATAAAAAAATTCCCATTAAAGTACTAGCCGTTGACGATAATAGTGCCAACTTAAAACTGATCAAAGCCTTACTATTGGAGCAAGTAGATGCTGTTATAACCGCCACTAATGGGAAAGAAGCACTCGCATTATGTAAAAATGAAAAGTACGCACTAATTTTTATGGATATACAAATGCCAGTTATGGATGGTGTTACTGCTTTAGGAGCCATAAAAGAGCAAACCTTTAATGATTTAACTCCCATTATTGCCGTCACCGCACATGCTCTTTCGGGAGAAAGAGATAAACTATTAGAGCAAGGTTTTAATTTTTACATGACAAAACCTATTGATGAATCCATGCTTCGTCATACTATTTATGAATATTGCGACCTAAACATCTCAACAAAACCAAGCGACATCGTTGAAAACAATGTTGTAGCTAGTATTGAAAGTTCTCCTAAAAATAATGCAATTATTGATTGGCCACTTGCACTAAAGCGAGCTGGCAATAAAGAGGAATTAGCTAAGGATATGTTAAAGGGTTTAGTACAAAGCCTGCCTGAAACAAAGTTAAATGTATCTGAAGCATTAACTTCTCAAGATATTGCACAGTTGAAGACATTAATTCATAAACTAAACGGCGCCTGTTGTTATTCTGGCGTCCCAAACTTAGGAAGTGTTACTCATCAAATTGAAACTGAATTAAAGCGGGGTATAAATATAGATGACTTAGAGCCGGAGTTTTTAGAGTTCTTTGAACATTTGGATAATGTAATAAAGCAAGCACCTATTGCACTAAATGCCCTTGAAACGCCATAAAGATATCTAAGCATCTTGGAGAGTGATTAAAAGTTATTAGCTATCGCATTTTCTCATTAGAGGAGGTGTTTATATCTCCATCCTCACTTATCGTTGCTGTCCCGCCATTACAAATTAAAAAGGCTATACTACGACCTTGTTCATTACGAACAAACATTAATTCATAACCAAATTTACCGAGGCTGCTTGCTGAAAACTTTTGTGCCAATGATAACTTAGACCACCACACCGACTGCTCTGGAGGCTCTTGCCTTCGTTCAACAGTTGGTAACTTTTGAGGTTGCATAATACACTTCAATTAAAAATTGTTAACCGCGTAATCAAAGTATAGAACAATTATTCTCGCAATGAGAACTGTTCAAATAACAAACAGACATAATTAAAACTGAATATCAATTTGGAAATACCATAGTACATTGAAAATAAAACAATAAACTTTAGAGATTGTTTTTAAAGTGATAGAAACTGCTTCCTATCACATACTAAAAATATACAAACCAGACAGAGAATCTAGAGAGAAGGAAGTTAAAGAACCTTTATTAAGCACTTGTTATTTAGAAAGGATTACAACAGATGTAGCATAAGTAATCTCATCTGAAAGAGATATATGCCACTGGCTTGCCCCCATTTTTTGAGCTATTTCTAATGCTCTGCCTGAAAGCTCTAGAATAGGCTGACCACTTTCAAGAGCATTGATGTAAAAGTCCTGAAAAGACACACCATTAGCAATACCAGTACCAAGAGCTTTAGATGCGGCTTCTTTTCCCGCCCAGCGTTTAGCCAAGTATCTATCAGGAAATTTTAAATTACCGTGGCGTTCAAGTTCATCTCGGGTCAAAACTCGACGAGCCAATTTTATTTTAGCCGCTTGAGACATATTTTCAATACGACTAATCTCAATTATATCTGTTCCAATACCTACGACCGACACAGCTGCTCCTTACTTTGTTATTTCGAAGACCTAGCTTCTATCATCAAACGCTTCATATCGCGAACCGCTTTATCTAAACCATCAATAACAGCACGTGCGATAATGCTATGCCCTATATTCAACTCAATAATCTCAGGAATAGCAGCTATCGGTTTCACATTAAAATAATTTAGGCCATGACCTGCATTGACTTTCAGACCTTTTTTATGGGCATATTCTATGCCTTCAATTAAACGAGTAAGTTCCTTTTGTTGCTCCACTTCATTTGGTGCATCTGCATAGTGACCAGTATGAATTTCAATATAAGGGGCTTTACTTGCTACCGCAGCATCAATTTGTTTTTTATCTGCATCGATAAATAGGCTAGTTTCAGTACCGACATTTGATAACTGTGCAACTGCTTGAGTGATTTTATCTAACTGGCTAACGACATCCAAACCACCTTCAGTTGTTAGTTCTTCACGCTTCTCAGGTACTAAACAACAAAATTCTGGCTTTACTTCGCAAGCAATAGCGAGCATTTCATCAGTAACTGCCATCTCTAAATTCATACGAGTATGTAAGGTCTTTTTTAAAACATGAATATCTCTGTCTTGAATATGGCGCCGATCTTCTCTTAAATGAACGGTAATACCGTCTGCACCAGCATGTTCAGCGACAGACGCTGCATAAACAGGATCAGGGTAATTTGTACCTCTGGCTTGTCTTAATGTCGCAATATGATCGACGTTAATTCCTAATAAAATATCATTCATGGATGTACTCTTATTTTATAAATAATTTTCGGCTGTTGAGTGGTTTCCCATCAAGAAAGTGATTGATAACTTGCCTCATTAGCAACTTATAACAATGCAAAACCTTTTTGTCAGCAAACTCTTTTTTTGCAATAGCTTGTATATGTTCTCTATCATAACAAGGTAGGTTCATTTTCACTACTGCAGGGATAAACCCTTGTTCTTGCACATAATAAAAAGTAGCACATTCAATATCAAATACCGGACTAAAATCAAAACATTGGCCTAACTCATCCAATAACGTCATTTCAAACTGGCGAAGAATCAACTCAAGTGGCTGACAAGCAATTAGCGATAATAAGCTGTTTCTATATTGCCAATATAACTCATTACATTCGATATGTTCACCCAATAATCGTACGAGTAATTCATTTAGATAAAAACCACTATATAAATAAGTACCGGATAATTTGAAGGACTTTTCACTCGCCTCTACTCGGCTCAATAGCTTTAAACTACCTTTGCCTTTGAGGACAATATTTAATGGCGAAAAAGGCTGAAGCAGCCCTTTTTTATTAGATTTTAATGTTTTTCCAACGTAAACAATTGCTGATGTTTTGCCATTATTTTCTGTAAGAAACTCCACTATTTGCTGGTTTTCTCTATATGGGCGACTATGTAATAAAAATGCAGATTGCTCTATTTCAGTCATTAGCCAGAATAATCATCGCCATAACCAAGGCTACGTAATGCACGCTCATCATCAGCCCAACCTGACTTAACTTTAACCCATGTCTCTAAAAATACTTGTTGTCCAAATAAGGTTTCCATGTCACGACGAGCTTCTTGGCCAATTGTCTTAAGCCTTTCACCTTTATTGCCAATAACCATACGTTTTTGTGTTTCTCTTTCTACTAATACCAAAGCATTTATATGTAAGACACCTTTTGCATCGAGCTTAAACTGCTCAATTTCAACAGTTGTTGAATAAGGTAATTCATCACCGGTAAAACGAATAAGCTTCTCACGCACAATCTCTGAAGCCATAAAACGACTCGAGCGATCAGTTATATAATCTTCAGGAAACCAAAAATCACCTTCAGGTAATGACTCAATACATAATTTACGTATAGTATCGACGTTGTCGCCTTTACTCGCAGAAATAGGCACAATTTCATGGAAGTTATGTTTTGTAGCTAATTTTTGTAAGTGAGGTAATAATGCTTCTTTGTCTTGCACATTATCAATTTTATTCACCACTAAGATACAAGGGACACCACTTTTTTTAACCTTGCCTAGCACTAACTCATCATCGGTAGTCCAATGTGTCCCTTCCACTAAAAAAACCACCAATTCAACTTCAGCAATTGAACTGCTTGCAGCACGGTTCATTAAGCGATTAATAGCACGTTTTTCTTCGGTGTGTAGACCAGGAGTGTCAACCAACACGGCTTGGCAGTTCTTATCAGAAAGAATGCCCAAAATACGGTGTCGTGTAGTTTGAGGTTTGCGCGAAGTGATACTAATCTTTTGCCCAAGCAAGCTGTTTAATAATGTCGATTTGCCTACATTTGGACGACCAACAATGGCAATCATACCGCAGTGTTTATTTTGATTTGAGCTACTTGTCATGTTCAATGAGTTCCAATACTTGTTGAGCCGCTGCTTGCTCAGCTTTTCGGCGACTAGTACCTTTAGCAACAACGTCAGTTTTTATTACACTGGTTGTACACCGTACTGTAAATTGCTGATTATGTGATTGACCACTTGTATGTGTTACTTCATATAAGGGCAATGCAATTTTTCGACTCTGTAAAAATTCTTGCAAACGTGTTTTAGGATCTTTTTGACCAATACCCGGTTCAATTATAGCTAACCTATCAGCAAACCAAGTTAAAATAATTTCTTTACATTGCGCGCTATTAGAATCAAGAAAAATAGCACCGATAATCGCTTCAACGGCATCTTCTAGAATAGAGTCCCGACGATGGCCACCGCTTTTAAGCTCACCAGGCCCCAAAATAAGGTAGTCACCTAAATTAAAACTTCTACCGATTTCAGCCAACGTAACTCCTTTCACTAAACTTGAACGCATTCGTGTTAAGTCACCCTCATCTTGATTTGGAAATTGGTTGAATAAACTTTCCGCAATAACAAAACCAAGAATTGAATCACCTAAGAACTCTAAGCGTTCATTGTGTGCTCCCTTTGCACTACGATGAGTTAATGCCTGTATTAACAATGTTGAATTGTGAAATTCATAGCCGATCTTTCGACTTAATTTAGCAAGCATTTGTTGATTATGTTTTAAAGGAGTGCCCTTTAAAGACAGTGTTTTTGACTGAGGTGATTTCAAAATTAATGTATTCCACCCAAACGAGAAAATCTAACACCAGTTGGTATCCAGCGAGGTAAAAAGCTATCTTCAGCACGGTCAAAATCAAAACTCATCCAAATTGCTACAGCTTCTCCAACTAAATTCTCTTCAGGAACAAAGCCCCAAAAACGACCGTCTAAGCTGTTATCTCGATTATCACCCATCACAAAATATTGATTTTCGGGTACTACAAATTCATCACGTTGCGTACCTGATTGCATAAAATAATGTTGTGTTCTCGGTAAATTTTGATTGTCGACCAAAATATCATGACTTTTATTTGGCATGACGGATGTATATCGGCTTAATCCATATGAGCCATCACTTGACTCGTTTTCAGGAATAAAGTTTTGCACTACTTGTTCAAATTCAGGGCAAACGGCATCACCTTCAGTACATGCAGGTTTTATATATAAAGATTTATTACGGTATATGACCCTATCACCAGGCAAGCCAATTACACGTTTAATAAAATCAATTTGAGGATCTTGTGGGTATTTAAAGACAATGACATCGCCGCGTTCAGGTAAGCCAATCTCAATAAATTTATTACGAACGACAGG
>Ga0105356_10003715_pt1 | contig 14903 bp, 11 predicted proteins | sample GOMGulsemesocosm_3_FD_83502 | JGI IMG/M metagenome (GOLD analysis project Ga0105356, IMG submission 83502) | Methane-oxidizing microbial communities from mesocosms in the Gulf of Mexico - GOM9D Gulf of Mexico | ecosystem: Environmental > Aquatic > Marine > Cold seeps | place: Gulf of Mexico...
CTCACCTCCTCCAGACATATTAAAGTTCATTTGCACGGTATTAACACATTGCTGAATTGGCTCGCCATTTTCAAATGCTGGCTGATATTGCCATTGTAATATTGCTGATTTAGATGCATTAGCAAAATCTTTACTACCAGAAGTTCCTAAAACTAAAACATTTGAAACACTGCCATCTTTTTCTATGATAAAACTTAACTTTGCCCAACCTTCTCTCTTATGTTTGGCAGCATGAGTTGGATATCTGGGGTTGACTCTTTTCAGCGGCACGGGGTTTTCACTGGTATAAAGATGCTTGGATATTTCTTGGCTAACTGCCACATTAGAAAGTGTTGTTGACAATAGACTTAGTGCTATAAACCCTTTTTTCATAAAAATTCCTTTTTCGCTCGTTCTAGCCGATATTTGAGCAATTTAACCCATAAAAAAGCATTCTATCTTTTTATTTTGGCATTCTCTAGGGTGTCTTGCGCATTCATTGGCTTTTTAATAAATCGACAAATTTCTGCGCCAAAGTGAAGCAATCTCCCGGCCAGCGTGCTGAGAGGTAATTACCATCACTAACCACGAAACCATTGAACTTATTAGCACTATCTTTAAAGGGTAATAGTGGCCCTTGTTTGAAATCCTTTGTCGAGGCAAGCGCTTTTTTTACTTCTGTTTCAACAGAAATATCATAAGTACGATAATAATTTTTCAACCATAACCAGGTCATTACCCAAGCACTCAGCTCCATAGATTTCGGTAATGCTGTGGTTTTTCTACCATATAAAACAGACTTACCTGTCTCTTTATTAATGCTTCTGGCCAGCAACAGTACGCCATGACAAACACTGGCAACAGGCAGGTTTTTATCGAAGGCGTCAACAATCACTTGCTGAGCCTGACTTGATTCTAATAAGGTCTTCATGCCCTGTGCATGACCACCGGGAATATGAAGTCCCTGATATTGGTGTAAATCTATCGCTTGATAACTAACGGGGGTTTGAAAGGCGGCACTGTTTATCATTTCGATATAACATTGCTTGGCTGAATCTTCAGGCATCAATAAAGGAGATAAAAGACTAAAACCTAATTCTGTAAGCCTTTTATCGGCAAGGGCAATTTTTCCTTCAGGTGTAGCAAACCTGACTTCAAAGCCATTATCGACTAACGTTCGCCAAATGACGCCAGCTTCAGTTGGATCATAATCACTTGCCGGTAATAAAAATAGGATCATTTTAGGTCCTTAAAAACATGCTAATAAATAGTTTATCTTAACCAATCTATACGACGGGATCTATAAAGGTAACGGTTACCAGTCTACCGCCCTCAATTTCATTATTTTGGTAGTGCCAGCCCACTTTACTAATAATTTTATCCACCAACCTCAAACCCAAACCATAGCCGTAGTCAGCCCCACTATGGTCGATAACCTCATGGGTTTTATTGGTGTTTTTTATCGTCACTTCATTTTCAATAAACATAATTTCTACTTCGCCTTCGGCTGTATATTGGAAAGCATTTCGAATTAAGTTATTTAAAATTAGCCGGCAGGGAGTTTCAAAAAGCGATAACGTTTTATCTTTGAGTGTTAGTGATATTTCAACGGACTTACCTTGCAATAAATACTGATTGTCTTCAATAAGGTGATTGATCATCTTGGCAATATTGAATTGAGAAACCACCAAACTTCCTTCCTGCTCTCGGCTTAACCATAATAGGGTTTCTGTCATATGCTGCATATTTAGACCCGCACGCTTGATACGTGCTACTGCCACTAATTCTTTATCAATACTTTTAAATTTAAGTGTATCTTCAATAGGCTTTTTATTAGCATTTAATAAAACTCGTTCCAATAATTCACTATTACTTTTGACTACAGCAATTGGTGTACGCATTTCATGACTGGCATGTCGAAGAAAGTCTTGTTCCTGAGATAAAATTTCGCTAATTCGCTTTAAAGTCGATTGTTGCTGATTGGCGATGCGATTTAACTCATTAAATTCGAAATTAGGTGGTGCTTTATCACTGTCTGTTAGCGTCAATGTATCAACCCAATCACCTAATTGATTAAAAGGCTTTAGTGTTCTTTTTAACAGGAAATGAACCGCTAAATGCATCATAATTAAAAATAACAACGCTAACGGCCAAGTAAAGCTGATCATATTAACGATGCCATTTTTGCCTAATTCATCATATTGCTCAGTATCAATTATGCGGACGAGATAAAATATCTTGCCGTCGTTTAACGGTTGAGCGACAACGAAAATGACTTTTTCAGGCCAAGCGAAAGTGCTTCTTTCTTTATTGACTCGCGCACTTTCCATCGTTAATGTTTTGGTTTTATTTAATAATGGGAATTGCTCCTTTGCCAAACTAGGTACATTGTCCCAATCTAAATAACCTTGAAAGTGTATTGAATTTGGAAGCTTTACAGGATTATCTTGATTATATGCATTTGAATACTGATTACTTTGAGCATGCAAGTATTGAAAATTGGCTTCATCTAGCCCGCGCATAAAATAAAAAATCACCATAAAAGTGTAGCTAAGTACGAAAAAAAGCGCGATCATTGATTGCACTTTAACAACGTAACGACGCAAACTTTGCTGTTTTTCCAGTGTATTTTGACGAAGATTACTTTTGGTCATATTAGGATAAATGTTTACTTGGTTAATGGTTATATTAAAAAGAACCCTAAAAAATTCACGCTTTATTTAGAGTCATCATTTTTTCTAAAAGTAAAACCTTGCCCCTTGATGGTGTGTAATAACTTATCCTCGTTTTCACCATCGACTTGTTGCCTCAATTTAAACAGGTGCACTTTTAGTGAATTGCTATCTGGAAAATTGTCTCCCCATACTAATTGAGATAATTGATTGCGTGAAACAACTTGCGGTGATTTACGCATCAATACTTCTAATATTTTCCAACCCGTAGGGGAAAGCTGCAAAACTCTTTGATTACGGCTAGCTGTTTTTAATGCAAAGTCTATTTCAAGGCCAAAAAGAGAGAGTTTATTCGTTTGCCCACTACGCCTATTTGCCAATACTTTTATTCGAGCAATAAGTTCCAACATTTCAAATGGTTTGACCATGTAGTCGTCAGAGCCGACTTCAAATCCAGCTAATTTATCATCCAAAGTATCTCTTGCAGTTAACATTAGCACAGGTGTCGTTTGACCCAATTCGCGGATATTCTTGCAAACACTCAAACCATCCATACGTGGCATATTTATATCTAAAATAATGACATCGTAGTGATGTTGATTAATTAGCTGCAAGCCGGCAATGCCATTGGCGGCATGGTCACAACTAATATTATCTAATTCCAAGTAATCAACTACCGTTGCGGCTAAATCGAGGTCATCTTCAACGATTAATACACTGTAATTCATCGGCTAATCTTATAAAAAGACGCATATAAAACGGGGACTACCGCTAAAGTCAATACAGTGCCAACACCTAAACCAAAAGCTAATACCGTTGCCATGCCGTAAAACATTGAACTAGGATCCATAAGTAAAGGTAGTAGGCCCATTATGGTCGTAACGGTTGTCATGGCTATAGGTCGAAGTCGTGTTAAGCAAGAGTTAATAATGGCTTGATAATCACTTGCCCCTTGATGGCGTTCAATATCAATGCGATCAATAAGTACAATACCATTATTTATAATGATGCCTGCCAAACTATAAATTCCTAGTGTCACCATAAAACCAAAGGGCGCACTCATTACCAATAAGCCGATTATCGTACCAATTAACGACAAAGGAATGGTCAGCACGATAATCATCGCTCTGCGGTAGGAGTTGAATTGCATCACTAACAAAATTAAGACCAATCCAATAACCATTGGCATACTTGCGCCCAAAGCTTGCTGGGCTTCCTGCGATTGCACAATAACACCGTCGTACTCAAGGATATGATTAACGGGCAAATCTTTCTTTAACGCTTGAATTTCATCATCAATAACCGCTTTCAAATCTTGCGCTGTCATATCGGTATTGCTTGCTTCTACAGTAATAGTACTGAACATATCCTCTCGTTGAATTTTGGCATATTGATTCACCGGAATAAAATCTGCCACTTGAAACAAGGGTATTGCTAGGCCTGAGGTTGTGGAAAAAACAGATGCTGTGCGTAATCGATCTAAGTTAAAGCGTTCATCTTCTTGAGCGCGTAAAATAACAGGAATAATATCGTCTCCTTCACGATACTCAGTCACCGATGTACCGCTAAAAAAGCCTTGTAGTGCCGATGCGATATCATCAGAGGTAACACCCGCACGACGTGCTCGATGTTGATCGACTTTTACTTTGACTTTTACAATACGGTTTTCCCAATCTGTACGGACATTTTTGGTGTAGGGCACTTTTTGCAATACGGCCATCACCTCTTGTGCTTTTGCGTAAATAATATCCTTATCTGGTCCCTTTACTTGAATACTAATGGTGCTTGAGTCAGAAGGGCCAGCAAACATTCGTTTAACTCGACCTGAAACATTTGGAAAAGTATTAATAATGCCGTTATGAAGTTTATTTACTAAAGTATTGAGTGCTGTGCCATCTTTAACATTAAGAACAACAAAACCTTTATTTGCGGCAGGGTCTTCAGGGTTTAATGTTAAGACAAACCTTGGCCCATTAAAGCCTGAATAACCAGAATAACTAGTTATTTCAGGAAAGCGTTCACGGTCATCTAACCAAGCGAAAACGTCTTTCATTTGACGATTAGTTTCTCTGGCCGAAGAACCGTTGGGTAAGTCGATATAGACCATGATTTGCGTTCTGTCTGAGTCGGGAAAAAATTGCTGTTGCAATAATTTAAAGCCGCTTAGCGAGAAAACAAGTAAAGCAACCATGATCACCATAAACAGCGTTTTGTGGCTTAACACCCAATGTAAGAAATTTTCATAATGAGCATAAAAGTTACTTTTTTCATTATTCGATTGCTTGTCTTGTGCTGATTTATTCCCTTTATTGTCTGCTTTTATAAAAAAGTAACAAAGCGTCGGGGTAACACATAGGGCTAATACCCAACTGGTCATTAAGGTGATTAAAATAACAAGTGATACTGAACGGGTAAATTCGCCAGCAACATGCTCGGCTAACATTAAAGGTAAGAAAAATAGAATCGTTGTCACCGAAGAGCTTAATAACGGCATAGCTAATTCTTTACCCCCTTGGCACATCGCGTCAAAACGTTCTATGCCTGCTTCTATTCTTCGTTTAAAATCTTCGGCAATGACAATGCCATTATCGACTAAAAGCCCCAAAGCAATGATCAAGGTAGCAAGGCTCATTTTTTCAAGTGCCATACCACTGAATTTCATTATGGCTAAGGTGGTAAGCATAACAAAAGGTACAATAGAACCAACAATAAGGCCGGTTCGTAAGCCTAGAAAATAAATAACGACAATTAAAACTATGATCAAGGTTTGCAATACGTTTATTGAAACCCCCTGAATAGATTTTTGCACTTGATCGGCTTGATAAGTAGCAATGTTAATTTTATACCCTATTGGCAAGGTGTTTTCTATTTGCTGTACCATGGCTTTTACTCTAGGAGCATATTCCAGCAAGTTGTATTCAGGCAACATGGCAATTGCAAACATGATAGCTGGTTGACCATTAAAATAAGCGGGTTTATTAGGCGGATCTATATAACCCCTTCTTAAACTCACGATATCTTTTAATGCGATGGTATCGTCTGTGCCTGGAATACTAATATGAGTATCACCGATTTCGTCCAAAGAAGAGAAATTTCCTGTCGGCTCTACAACAATTGAACGTGCGCCAGTATCAATTTCCCCTCCAGGGCTAATAATATTTTGACTGCGTAATTCGTTAATAATACTTTGTGGCGAAATGCCTAATTGCGATAATTTAGCGGTTGCGGCTTCGAGAAAAATTCGCTCTGATTGAGCCCCGATGATCTCTACTTTCTTAGTGCCCGTCACGCCATATATGTTATCTCTGATATGTTTTGAAATATCATACATTTCTCCCAAATTGAAACCATCAGCGGTTAAAGCTAAAGTGACAACAGATACATCACCAAATGAATCATTAACAAAGGGTGTACGAGTACCGTCAGGTAGATTAGATTCCGCTTGTTTTACTTTATTGCGTAAATCCTGCCATATATTTTCTAGGTTGAAATATCGATCATAGATCTCAACATGAATGACAGATTGACCAGTGACTGAAGTTGACGTTAACTTTTCAACTTGTGGAATTTTTCGTATTTCTTTCTCTAATGCACGCGTGATTAACTGTTCGACACGCTCAGGAGCCATACCAGGATAAGAGGTGGTAACAATGGCATTTCGAATCGTTATCGTTGGGTTTTCTTGCGCGGGTAAAGTTAAATAAGCAAAAACACCGTTGATAAGCAATAAAGCCAAGATCATTAAAATGGATTTTCGATAGGTAAAAGCAATTTTTGTTAAGTTCATGGGTAATCTCTTCGACAAATATATTCAATAAAAAACTAAATCAATTAAACGTTTAACTCGTTTTTTTGCTAATTAAACCGTTGAATATGTTTGTCGAGTAACCGCACCGTTTGACCGTCTCTTAAAAAAGCAATGCCTGCTATAGCAATGATGTCTCCTGCCTTAAGACCCGATGAAATTAACACTTCATTATTTAAAATACTTTCTGTTTGCACAATTTGCTTATGTAGAACTTCTTTATCTGCGTCATAGACATAAACATAGGCCTTTTGGCCTTCATCTGCCCCCATTGCAGCAAGTGGTAAACGAAAAGCGTTACCCTGATACCCCGTTCGACCAATACCTTGAAAAGTAAAGTCAACCTCCGCCGTCATGCCCGCACGTAAGCCTTCTATTGAAGAGTTAATTAAAATGGTAACGGGAAAGGCATTAGCCGTTTCAGCACGTGAACCGATTTCTGTGATATTGCCTTTGCTTGTCAATAACGGAAATGCAGGATAATGAATGTTTATTTCGTTGCCCTTTGATAAGTCTCTGATGAGTGTTTCTGGTACCATAACTTGAATTTCTAGCCCATCATCTCCTTCAATCTGAAAACTTGTTTGACCGGGGGAAACTTGCATTGAAGGCTCAATTAAACGTTTGGTGATTTGCCCATCATAAGGCGCAGTTAATAAAGAATCGTTTAAATCTTTAGCCGATATTTCCATTTGTGCTTTGGCAAGGTTTACCGCACTCATCGAAGACTCAAATGCCGCTTTAGCATTATCAAAACCTGATTTTGAAACCAGCCCCTTTTCTGAAAGTTCGGTATAACGTTTAAATTCATTAGTTGCTTCAGATAAAGCGGCGTTCGCCTTTTGCAAGTTCGCTTGTGAAGACTGTAAGCTTAAGTTGAAATTTCGCTGATCTAAGCGCGCAAGCGAGTCTCCACGCTTAACAACATCTCCTAACTTCACTTTAACCCAGTCGACCTTTCCGCCCACTTCAAAACTAAGGTCCGTGGCTTCAACCGGATGTATTGTTCCTGATAAGCGCCTAACCTGATCAAATGAGGACGTTTGTACTTGCATCCAAGCGATAGGACGAATAACCTCTTCAAAAGGTTTTTCTGTTTCACCACAAGCGGTTAACAAAAAGCCAAGTAGAAAAATGATAGAAAATGAACGCATAAAGGAAATCTCCGGTTAACTGGTATCGCGATAAATTATAGTACTTATTATAACAAGCGTAGGGTTAACGACTGGTTAATGGCTAGAGCTTTTTTTTCCAATTAAGTGAAATTAATAGTTCGTTATTATTTTTAACACCATTTTTTGTTTCAAAATCATTAATATTATATTCAAATGTTAGGGAAACTTTAGCGGGAAAATCAACGGTAAATCCTAAGTCTACTTTTTTCCAATCCCAAGCCACGCTGGGAGCGGGAAAACCATTGTTAGCACTAAATTCTGTCTCAAGTGTCGAATATCTTATTGCCGGAGAAATGTTCTTAATAAATGGCTTGCCTGCAACGACCCAATTTACTGGCAGTGGAAATCTGTAGCTGAGCTCAATTTCTTTGCCGGTTCTAATTAGTCCAGCGAGATCTTGACGAACATACTGAGCAAATAATGTTAACTCGTCTTTATATAGCCAATAATTTGCCCCAACATCATGCTTTTTATCGTCAGTTGTTGGCAAACCAAAACCAGCGGCACCATCAAGTAAATCTAGATCCGCACCATAGAAGGTGCCATGTAAGTTTCGCTCTTTTGCAAGGTCTCGTTTATAACCCCAAACTAATAAGTCTGACTGCCAACTTTTATCCTTTCCTTGTGTTCTATAACCTAAACCTAAACCAAATTCAGGATCAGCAGATAAATTAAAATGTTCAATTTCAGCATCGTATAAAATAACAATGCCGCTTTTTAATTTTGGATCAGGATTATTTGGTGGAGTACGACGATCATCAGTTCCATTATCGCCTGCTAACGCGTTACTATCCCGAATAAAAACGGGATTCCCTGTAGTTAAGCTGGCTTTAAGGTAGACATTTTTATTAAAATTATAACCAAATTCTAAACCTGCATCTTCAAAACGATTAAAGGCATTACTGACCAACCCGTAGCTTTGCAGGTGACGATCGTTTTGTCGTTCAAATTTCTCGAATTTTCCTATTTGAAAATAATGATCTTTCGAAACTAGTTGTCGCTTGGTTGAAGACTTCGCTCCATAACGAAATAAAAATATATCTAAATCTGATTTTTGATCCCCAGATGTCGGGTTTCTATCATAAAGATCAATAACATCGTACTTAAATAACATTCGCCAATCGTTATTTATTTTCCATGCCCCTTTAAGAGAAATATTTGAAACTTCAAAGTGCTTACCTGAATCAACAGTTTGCAAAAAAGCACTACTTTCGCCAACTGGCAAAGCTTCTGGCGGGAAGGGAAAGCTCACAGCAAATTTATTGTCTGAGCTTTTTCGAAAATTTACTGTTGTTTGTAATTCAAATTGAAACCCTGATTTAGAGGCTGCCAAAGTATTTTGATGACTAAACATCATTAAACAAGAGCAGTAAAAAATTAATTTATTTAGTAATTTCATAGGGTAAGAATATTTTTTTATTTCACCTAGTATGTTATTTTCGCTAAAAAAAACAAGCTTAATTTAAATTTCTCGCTGCTATAGTTGCACCTAAAATTATCAAGGCCGCAGCCATAATTATTTGCTGGGTGAGAAACGCATCGGTAAAGGCAATAAGTAACAGTGATGATAGTAATGGTGTGAAATAAGATAAACTACCGAGCAAAGGTAGATTCCCTTTTTTAACGCCTATATCCCAAACGACAAAGGCAATGCCAACAGGGCCTGCACCTAACAAAGTAACGCCAAACCACTGCTCATTTGATAATGGCCATAAGGTTTGCTCCAGAGAAAGATGACAAATAAGAGCTAGAATTGCAGTAATAAAACAACCCCAACCGATAAAATCAGAAGAAACTTGCTTGCCTTTACTTGAAAGCACAGAATAAAGTGACCAAATAAGTGCGGATGCAAAAGCACATAAATATCCCCAAATATACTGCATGCTCAATACAACTCCTCTTTGCCAAATTAATAACCAACAGCCGATAATGGAAAATAATAAGCCTAGATAGAATATGTTCTTAACTCTCTCTTTCAACAAGACTGTACTAAAAATCACGATAAATAATGGCCATAAATAGGCAATTAAACTCGCCTGTAATACAGGGGCAAATCGCAAAGCAAGAAAATAAAAAAAATGATAGCCGAACAAACCAAACAAACATAAAGCCCATCGACTAAGCGGTTGTTTAAATAAAAGCCTTGCACTTTGCCCCGTACATCGCCATTTTATAGCAATAATGATAAAGCCAATAAAAAAGCTCATTGCCATTAATTGAAAGGTTGGAATTGAGCGGTTAAAGTCAGTCAATAGAGCCAAACTAGCCCATAATAGAATGGCAATGCTACCCACCAAAGTTGCTTTATTTTGTTGTGTCAAGTTCATGTTATACCATTCCATCTAAATAGGTGATCAATGATTGCGCAGGAAAAACTAATAAGAGCAAGGCGCTTGATTGAGTAATAACTGGTTATTGCGATTGAAAGCAACGCAGGTATTATTAGTTTTAACTAGTAAGGGTGAGCAAATGTTTAGATGGATTGGTATTAATGGTGCTTTCATTGGGTTTATAGCCTAGTAAAAGGTAAGAACTCAATGATAACGATTAATACAATGTAGGTTTTTGTTGCTTAGGCTTTATTTTTTGCCAAGCTGGCGAAAATAACTAGGAGTACGTCCAAAGTGCTGATGAAATCTGTCACTAAATGCAGATAAGTTTTGGTAACCTACAGATTCCGCTATTTGCTGAATAGAAAGTGAAGTTTGACTAAGTAGGCTAATGGCATGCTTCATACGTTTCTCTCTTAAATACTGTAATGGCGTTAGTCCTAACTGCTGTTTAAATAATTGTGACAATTGTCGAATACTCAAATGCGAGGCGAAAGCGACCTGGCTTGAAGTAACATGCTGTGAAATATTGTCATCTAAAAATGATTTGGCTAAATTAACCCGTTTATCAATTTGTCTGGATGATTGTAGTTGGTCGGACATCATCTCCATTAAGAGCATTAATATATGCTCTTGCGTTAATGACGAAAGCGAGGCTTGTTTTAAACTTACGTTGATAAAATTGATATAGCTTTTTAACTGAGGGGATAATTGTATAAATGCAGGTAAAGTATTGATTAACGGTTGCCATGTTAAAGGTACATTGGCGACAATAAATTGGTTTGCATCATTGGCACAAAAGGCGTGTTTATTTTCTGCTGTAATCACAGCTGCGTAATCATCTTTGACATTACCTAAAACGCCGTCGACTTCTAGTAATAATTCTCCGCTAACAGGTAAAACTAATTGATGAAAGTCATGGCAATGGCTTTCACTTTCCACACCATAACAACGTATATCAATTAATAAGGGTTCTTTATTACTCATTAATTATTTGCTATTAACTTTTTTATGTAAAATCAGAGAATTTTTGATTTGTTCTGGGATCGCCTTTGAGCTCTGGTTTTTATAACAAAAATGTATCATTACTGCGGTTCCACTGGCACATAAATGGTTCTTTTGCCACAACTCTTGATAGACATCAAAAGATGAATTACCGATACGACTGATAGAAGTCTTGATCTCAATACCTTCGCCATAAAACATCTGCCCCAAATATGAAACATCAATTTTAGCTAAAATTAATTGCCACTCTTTTATTGCTAATTCAGGCATAAAAAGCCGAAAAACAGGATCTCTAGCACCCTCAAACCAAATAGGTACCATGGTATTATTAATATGGCCTAAGGCATCTGTATCACTAAAGCGGGGAGTTATTATTTCACTGAACATAAAGGCTCTAATTTTTGTCTATATGCATGAGTATATAGTAAACTGAGTAATCACAAATTAAAATAAGAATAATATGACTGACTTTATCGAAGTTTATCCTGATGTTTTATCTGCTGAATTTTGCCAAGACTTCATTAAAGACTTTGAGAAAAGTGCACATAAAAACCAAGGACGAACCGGTGGTGGTATCGATTTAAGCAAAAAAAATAGCACCGATATTTATTTAAACGAGCATGCCGAATTCCACCCTGCACTTTCAACGATTACCCAAGCCTGCGCTCAACATGTAGCTCAATATATAGAAAAATACTTTTTCAGTTTAATTAGTGGACTTTCATTAACTGTTCAACATCCAAAAACTAAACAACCTGTTGTGCTTACCGTTGATAATTTTGAAGAAATCGGTAAACCTAATGTAATGAATTTAATGCGTTATTTATTTCGACTCGCTCCGATGAATGCTCAAAAATACCAACAAAACAAAGGTAATTACGGCTATTGGCATTCAGAAATATTTCCTCAAGCAGGTGAAAATAACGCCTTGCACCGTATTTTATTATTTATAATTTATTTAAATGATGTCGATGACGGAGGGGAAACAGACTTTTATTACCAGAATAAGAGCGTTAAACCCAAGGCGGGCTCTATGGTCATAGCCCCTTGTGGTTTTACTCATACTCACAGGGGAAACATCCCTAAATCATCTGATAAATTTGTGCTTACCTCATGGGTAATGTTTAATCAGGCTGAGAAAATATATACACGATAGGTTAAATATCAGTCTGACTTTTTGAAGCAAACGTGCCCTAAAGTAATCGTTTTAACAACCTGTCTATTTGCGTTACACGCAATTTCTTGAGTAATTTTTGCGGCTTAATAGGGTAATCCTTAAAGCGCTCTAATTGCAGATGGTTTTTAACAATATGAGTATGTTGATGTATCGTTTTTAATTCCTCTTTAACTGAAGACATCATCTCACCACTGTGATCATCAAGTAATAAACCATTTTCTAGATCAAGCGCCCAAGCTCTCGGATTTAAGTTACTCCCCGTAATTAAATGAAAACGTTCGTCGACCACCATTCCCTTTAAATGAAAGCTATTTTCACCATCTTTCCATAAATTAATTTCCAATTGACTATTATCAATAAAGCGTTGCCATTTTTTAACAAAACGCACCAATAAAATTTCATAAAGATAAGGTATTCCATTGATAGTACTAAACTTATCTTGATCTACTTCATAAAAGTCATTGGCGGTCTTATCACCAATGATAATAGAGATTTTAACACCTCGCTTTAAGGCTTTTATTACATCGCGAGTTAGCGCTTTAGGTAAATTAAAATAGGGTGTAAAGATCAATAAACTGCGCTCGCTTTTTTGCACCAACTTTCGAATTGCACTATTGAGTTTATTCTTTCGTGGACCACAACCGACGAGTGGTTGAATAAGAATTTTATCCGTTACTATTCCTGTTTCAAGGGCAGAATTGACATGGTAAGTAGATTTTTTTAGTAGGGACTTTAATCGAGTGATGTTTTTATTTTGTCGTTCTTTACTTGGTATCGCGTCAATATTTAATAAAGGCGCTAAATTTGAGTCTATAAAAACCTTTTTAAGATAGTTACAAAAAGTGTTGGTTAAATCACTCGACTGAATTTGGTAATATCGGTCTAAGCGATAACGACTATCTTGATGTAAGTAAATATCATTAATACTGGCGCCAGTATAAAATAAGGTGTCATCAAATACGAAACCTTTAAGGTGTAATACACCAAAGACTTCTTTTCGTTTAACCGCAATACCGTAGATTTCTATATTATGCTGATATTCTTTTGCAAGGCTCAGATACAAAGCACGATTACCTAAGGAGTCCTTTTCGCCAATAAGACCACGCTGAGCACGATGAAAGTCTACAAAAACTTTAACATCTAATTGCGGATTCTGTTGTTTTGCCTGATGTAAAGCATGTAATATTTCTCGGCCCGCTTCATCGTCTTGAAGATAAAGTGCGGTAATAAATATTCGAACTTTTGCTTGTTTAATCAGTAATAATAACTGCTGTTTATAAGCTTTTGCTGAGCAAAAAGCCTGAATTTCTTGAGTCGATATTACGATATTTTTAGAACCACTTGCCAAACTCATTACTCTCAATAATGTTGAAGAAAAGGATATTAGCTAAAATAATTCCAACGCTAGATATCAACCCGTCCTAGTATAATACAAATAATCAACACCTTGTATTTAATCGTAAAGATAATAAGTCCATTAAGGGATAATAAGTGATTTGATGTATGGTTCGTTAAATCAAAGAAGTATAAAAAATTAAGCTCAGGAAAGTAAACCTGAGCTTATGTGATAGAGAATGAATTAACTAGAATAGCTTATTTATTAGTTAGGCTAAATTGAGATAGATGCTCAGACAAGTGTTCCGCCAATTGAGATAAATTTTGTCCTGCAAGGGCTGCATCTTTAGCCGATTGCATCACTTGATCGGCCCCTAAAGCTATATTAGCAGTATTTAGGTTAATGCCTTCTACCATTTGATTTTGTTGTTCTACAGCTGATGATATTTGTTCCGTTGCGTCGACAATTTGCTCTACATTTTGAGTAACTTCACTAAATGTTGTAGCGACTAAATCGGTTTTTTCGACACCTGTTTCAGCCTTGGATACGCCCCGATTCATTGCTTCTACAGACTGATCTGCACCGGTTTGTAATTGTTCTATTATACGCTGTATCTCACTGGTAGATTCTTGTGTTCTACTCGCCAGAGTTCTTACTTCGTCAGCAACAACAGCAAATCCTCGACCTTGCTCTCCTGCCCTAGCCGCTTCAATTGCAGCGTTAAGAGCGAGTAAATTAGTTTGATCTGCAATTTCTCGAATGACATTTACAAATTGGCCAATTTCAGTACTATGCTCCGCCAACTTGTTGATTACGTTAGCCGATACATTTACTTCATTCGATATATCATTAATTGCCGTTGCAGTTTCCAAAACTACAGACTGACCACTGACAACATTTTCATTTGCTTGTTCAGTGATCGACTTGGCTTGTTCGGTGCTATCACTAATTATCCCTACAGAGTCTGCAACTTGATTAATTGCATCAGCGACACTATGGGTATCTTCTTGTTGAGTTGCTAGGCTTTGCTCCATACTATCGGTAAGTTGTCGAATATTTCCAGCTGCACTTTCTAAATCAACAACGTCATCGGTAAAACGTAACAACAAGCTGTTAATTTTCGACTGCATCTGATTAAAACTTAAAGCAATGTCACCCAATTCATCTTTAGAGTTTACTGTTAAAGTACCGGTAAAGTCTCCTTCGCCCAAACGTGCTGAAGCGTTATTTATGGCACTAACATTTTCTCTTAATGAACAATAAATCGCGATAATTAAGTAACTAGTAATGAAAATAACCGAAAGTAATACAAATGCCAGTAACCATAATGACCAAATGCTCAATTCTTTATGTTTTTGAATGCTTCCAACCAATAATTTATTACTTTTATCAAGTAGCTGTAATACCTGTTGATATTCACTTTC
>Ga0105356_10003716_pt1 | contig 14903 bp, 11 predicted proteins | sample GOMGulsemesocosm_3_FD_83502 | JGI IMG/M metagenome (GOLD analysis project Ga0105356, IMG submission 83502) | Methane-oxidizing microbial communities from mesocosms in the Gulf of Mexico - GOM9D Gulf of Mexico | ecosystem: Environmental > Aquatic > Marine > Cold seeps | place: Gulf of Mexico...
AAGATTTTGTCCTGATAAATTACCATTTATGAGTTGATTTGAGATAAAAAAAGTTTTGTTATCTTTGAGTTTTGATAAGAGTTGTACACTTAATTCTTCTGCTGAAATGACTTTAATAGAAGGTATACTTAACGTTGCAAATCTGTTAATTATTTTTGATATTGCTGCAGTTGCTGCCCCATATGAGATATTCATAAGTTCCTGTAGGCAATCTTTTTCATCCTCACTTAAAACTATTGGTCTGTTCATGATAGTAAATCTAATCCATTGAGCATAGATTTTAGTGTTTCAGGATCTACTGGTTTTTTAATAAAACCAATTGCACCAGCTTCTTTTGCTTTTTCAACTGCATGTTCTTGTATATCTGCACTTACTACTACGATATTAGCATCTTCATCAAAATCACAGATGGATTGAGTTGCTTCAAAGCCATTCATAATAGGCATAGTTAAATCCATAAAACAAAGATCAGGTTTATGGATTTGATATAACTCTACAGCCTCTTTACCATTTACTGCTTCATATACTTTGAAATCTTGGGAAATAATATTTTCTAAACTTTTTATTGTCATTTTTCTAGCCATTTTTGAATCATCTACAACTAAATATATCATCAGTATTCCTAATACTTTTTTTTTAAATTCTATCATAATACAACTTATGATAGTGCATTTAAGAGTATTAAAAATAATTTATTTATGTTTGACACTTAAAAGATGATTTTATATTTTATTAGCAATGCTTTTTTATAATCAATCTAATAGTTATTAGACAATTATATTAATTTATTATATTATTTATAATAAAAGCAAATGAATAATAAAATTATAGTAGGTAATGGACTTTGTGTGATATTAGATAAAGTCTCAATAATATAGGAGAAAGAATGAATAAGATTCAAGAGTATTTAAATGAAAGTCCGACAGTATTTTTTAAATGCCTGAACAAAGATGGTTGGCCAGTAGAATTTGTGACAACTAATTTAAAAGATATTTTCGGATATGAGCAAGAAGTTTTTCTTTCTAATAAATTGAACTTCCTTGATTTTATATATGAAGAAGATAGGCAGAAAGTCATAAATGAGTTGAATATTAGCTCTAAAACAAATAAAAATAAATTTGAACTGCAACCTTATCGTGTAGTAACAAAAGATAAAAAAGTACGTTGGATTAAAGATGTTACGAGAGTTATAAAAAATGACCAAAATGAAATGACACATTATTTTTGTTATATAACTGATATCTCAATGGAACAGGAGATAATTGAAAAATTAAATGTTTCAGAAAGTATAGTTGAAACTATGTATGATAATTCCTTTCAGTTTATCGGATTATTGACGCCAGATGGAACAGTAATAAAAGCCAACAAAACATCATTGGATTTTATAAATATTACAGAAGAAGAAGTTATTGGAAAAAAGTTTTGGGATTGTCCTTGGTGGAATCATTCAAAAGAGGGGCAAGAGATATTAGAGAAAGAGATTTTTGAAGCATCAAAGGGAATACTGATACATACACAAAAAATTCATTTTGATAAATTCGGAGATAAAATATATGTTGATTTTTCGATCAAACCTGTTTATAATTTAGAAAATGAAGTAATTTATTTGATTCCCGAAGGACGAAATATAACACAAAGTGTAATTAACAAGCAAAGAACAGATAGACATCTGAATATAATTAATGAAAATGTATTAATAACTACAACTGATTTGGATGGAAAAATCATTAAATATAGTGATAAGTTTAAAAAACTATCAGGATTTTCAGAATCAGAACTTCTTACAAATAGACATGATATTATGAAAGATACAGAGTGTGATAGTGAAATCTATAAAGAGTTATGGGAAACAATCACGCAAGGAAAAATATGGAGTGGAGAGCATAAAAATATATCCAAAAATGGAGATGTTTTTTGGGTTGAAAATGTTATTACTCCTAATCTAAATGATAATGGAGAGATTGAAACATATACATCTGTTTACAATGATATAACTTCAAAAAAAGAGATAGCCGAATTGTTGATTATTGATGTATTAACAAATATTTATAATAGAAGACATTTTAATGACATCTTTAAAAATGAACTCAAAAGAAGTAGACGACATGGCTATAATTTTGTATTAATGATTGTCGATATTGATTATTTTAAACAATACAATGATACATATGGTCATCATGAAGGAGATATTGCTTTGGTAAGTGTTGCAAATTGTTTACAAAATACAATTCGTCGACCAGAGGATTTTGTCTTTAGACTAGGAGGTGAAGAATTTGGGATTATTACTTCTGATATTGAAGAGGAAGGCATTAGAAAATTTGCAAATATAATACGGGTGAATGTAGAAAAACTGCATTTAATGCATAAAGAAAACTCTTGTTCAGAATACTTAACTGTTTCAATAGGTGTGAAAAATGTATCCAAAGAGTGTTATTTAGATTATGAAGAAATATATAAATTAGCAGATGATGCTTTATATAAAGCAAAAGATAAAGGAAGAAATACCGTGGTTATTTCTTCATAGTTTTTATTCTTTAGAATATAGCTATTACAAATAGAAATACTTTTGAAACAAAATATATATTTATAGCTTAGTTTAAAGCAACAATTAAAAGTAAGGCTTGTAGAATAACGCAAACAATAAGGACTTACAATGTCAACAGTAATTTTATTTATAACATATATTTTAATTTCTATGATTTTTACATGGAAATATGTAGATTTTATCAAAGATAAACAATGGGATATAAAAAGTGCTAGAACATTACTAGCTATTTTTGTAACAATAATAGGACTTCTTCTTTTATCAGTTCGTGTTTCAATTCTTGGGGGGATAGAAGAGGGTGAGAAAAATGTAGTAAGTTTGACTCTAATATTAGGTACAGTGATAATTGTCGTAATTGTTCTCTTATCAATATGGGTAATGTCTTTAGTTAGAAAAATGAAATATATGCAAGTGACATTTCAAATACCTATAAATGATCCTTCAAAAGGTTCTCTTTCAGAAGAAAAAATGACATGTTTAGTAAATAGAGATCAAGTTCTCAATGTCCAAAAGGTATTTACAACTCCAGATAAGAAAAAGAAACTTAAAGATCATAAAGCATCTTATCAAGTAATAGAATAAAAGTAGAGGATTTAAATTTTTAAAGCTATTATATTTATTTGATTTAATAAAAAAGGGAAAAGATTCTGAATCTTTTCCCTTTTTTTAATATATTATAAATAAACTTATATTTACAATATTTACTCTGTAGTAAATTATTTTTTAATTAGTGTTTAACAATGTTAAATATGTGTAATCCTCGTCATTCATACCTCCTAATTTTTTACATAAGAAATTGTAGCACGTTTATATATAAAAAGTAAATTAGAATACTCTTTAACGATTGAATTTAAGAAAAATTTAATAAGTTTATATGTTTTTATAAAAATCAAATAGCTATATTGGAAAACTATTAATATCAAAATTGATACTTAATAAATTGAACTAAGTTTAAAAAGTTAATAAATATTTTCATGTACTATAGTTATAATGTTAAAGACATATAAGTATTATACATATAAAAAGGATACAAAATGGAAAATACATTAATATACGTAGCAGTTTCGATATCTTTCATATTATTTAGCTTTTATATAAAAGATAAACTTACTCAAGATAAAAAATTACCATTTGATATAAAATATGATATTAAATAAGCAAAATACATAAAAGTTACATGATAATGATTTACGTAAAAAAATGTCAGCTGTAACACTATGTTAGCAAGATATCTCCAAATATTTATTTATACATCTTTTATTATAGTCCTAACCTCTTATATATTTGTACAAACATTAATATATAAAGGAAATCAAGAGCTAGAACTAACAAGAGACATGATCTCATCCATTCACCAACTAAAAGATCTGCATACAATATGTATACTAGACTATCAATATAATACAGGTGATAAAAACATGTTAGTAGAATGTAAAAAAGTAGAGAATAAGATTGGTTCTGTTCTTGAAAGCTATTATGCCGAAACACCTTACTTGAATTTCTATAAAGAATATTTACAATAAATTAAAGTGAAAATTAAAAAGGGGAAAAGATTCTGAATCTTTTCCCCTTTTTTTAATATGTTATAAATAATCACATATTTATAATATTTACTCTGTAGTAAATTATTTTTTAATTAGTGTTTAACAATGTTAAATATGAGCAATCCTCGTCATTTACACCTCCTAATTTTTTATATAAGAAATTGTAGCATGTTTATATATAAAATGTAAATTAAAATAGAGTTTAGAATTGAAATTTAAGTTATTGATAATTCTGAAATAAAAATTAATTTTTGAATGAAGTGTCAAGTAATAGAGAGTATCGGATTCAAACCGATACTCAGAGTTATTCTGAAGAGTTTTTCGCTTTTATTGAATCTTTCCCTCTAAATTCTTTTTCATTCGCATTTGTAACTACTTCTTTTGCAATATTATCTGTTTGTATAGCTATATCATGTGTTTGTGATGCAGTTGATGCTATTTCTTGAGTTTGTCTATCTAAATTAGAAATGGAATCATTAATTTGCTCTATTCCTTTTTGTTGTTCTTTAGATGCAGTTTCAACTTCTCTAATAAGTTGGGTAGTTGATGAAATATTATTATTTAAATTTTTATAACCGGTTTCCATTTGAAATGCAATATTTTTACCGGCTTCTGCTTTAGTACTAGCATTATGTACTAATTGTTTAATTTCATTTGCAGCTTCTGCACTTCTTGATGCAAGATTTCTTACTTCTTGTGCAACAACAGCAAACCCTTTACCTGCTTCACCTGCAGTTGCGGCCTCAACTGCAGCATTTAATGATAGAATATTTGTTTGAAATGCTATTTGATCAATAATTAAAATTGCTTCACTTATAGAAGTAACCTCTTTATTAATGTCATCCATAGATATAGCAGTTTTTGTAGCTAAAGATTGTCCTTCATCTGCAGCTGTAGCTAACTCTCTTGAAAATCCTGCCATTTTTATAATATTACTTGCATTATTTGAAATTGTACTTGTTACTTCTTCAAGGGCTGCAGCTGTTTCTTCAAGCGAAGCTGCTGCACTTGTTGAGTTTTTATTTAAAATCTCTACATTTGTTACCAGTATATTTGAACTAGTATCTAAATCCATACCATACTGTTTACTTTCAACTAGCATTTGAGTAGTTGATTCTCCCACAAAATTGATTCCATCTGCCAATCTTTTTAAATGATCTTTTAATCCGTCTGTTGACACTCTATCTCGATAGTCAAGTGAGCTATACTTTTCTAGTACAACTAATATATTATTTACATTTTGTTCTAACGTCTCAGCAAATTCATTGAGTGCAATACTTGCTTTATTAATTTGTTTTGTAGATGCTGTTAAATATATCCTAGTATCAAAGCTACCTTCACCCATTTTTTCACCCATTGACATTATTTCACCATAAACTCCTATGTCTTTGTCCATATTAGTTGTAATAGATTTAATATTTTTATTAATTGAAGTATTCATATTTCCAAATTCATCATTACTTACAACCTCTAATTCTTTTACATAGGAAACTTTACCATTTAAGTAATCAAAAAATGAATTAAGTCCTAATTCTAGAGAAAGAATACTATTCATAATACCTCTATTAACAAATGTAAGCAGAATTAATGATAATAATGCAACTAGACTAATGATTACAGCAATTATCTCTATTATTAAAGATAAAGATTCATTTTCTTTTGCACTTTTAATCTGATCCAACTCTAAATATTGATTATATGACTCTAATCCATTAATTACAATAGTTAAATTTGAAGGAAGTGTATTACTTATAGAATGTTTGATTTTATTATTATGCATTTTTTTATCTAGTGATGAATTGACATACTCTTGAGCAATAAGATGTATTTTTTTATGTGCTCTTTCCATATCGTTAAGTTTTTCTTTTAATTCAGGAGATAAGTTTTCATGAGAAGATGTTTTAGAAAAAGGATAATACCATTTACCTAAAATACATTGTGTATGATCAATACCACCAGTAAAGTCTTTTTGATTCATATATGATCTCGCAAGATTTCCTGCATAGGATTCATGTGCAGTGAGAATTTTCTGATTATATAAAGCTATATGAGCCTCTTTATTTATTTTTGCATTGGAGTTATTGAGTGTAATAGTCCCATAAAAAATCATTCCTATTAATAGTGTAATTGATACACTAATAAGTAATAATATAATCTTATTTTTTTTTGATATAGAGATATTTTTAAGCATCAGTATTCCTTTCTTATAAGGCTGGATATAGCTTGATAGCTTCTGCTATCTCTTCTTTTGATGGTTTGATTCTTACTGATATATATTTAGTTTCACCATTAGGGGATACACTTGGATAAACGTTTGCTTTTACCCAATAGTGATCACCATTTTTAGCTTTATTTATAACTATCCCTTTCCAGTCTTTTCCTGATTTTACAGTTTCCCATAAATCAGAAAAAGCTGCTCCTGGCATAAAGTTATGTCGAACCATATTATGTGGTTGACCAACTAACTCTTCTTTTGAATAACCAGATATTTTACAAAAGTCTTTTCCTGCAAATATAATTATTCCTTTACTATTTGTTTCTGTAACTATTAATGCATCATTTGATACTGTGATTTCTTGTCCACCTAAATCTACTGACATGTTATTTCCTTTAAACTCGAAAATTTGTATTAGAAAATTCTAATATAAAATAGTATTTCAATTATGACAAAAAGAAAAACTCGTAGAACAGAAATATTATAATTGATCTAGAGATAAGTATAAGAGAAAGAGAATAATGAAAAAAATTATGGTAATAATATAGTGTTGATTTGATATAAGGTTTTATAAATAAGAAGTTAAATGTGATTATTTGTTATATGGCAGAGAGTAGCGGATTCGAACCGCTGGAGGTATAACCCTCGCCGGTTTTCAAAACCGGTACGTTCGACCAACTCTGTCAACTCTCTACATAATAGTGGTGCGAATGGTCGGAATTGAACCGACACTCCGAAACCGGAATTGGATTTTAAGTCCAACGCGTCTACCTATTCCGCCACACTCGCATGCATTTTTTGATGATAATCATCAAAGGTATTTTTTATGTTCTATCAGATTAATTAAATATATAAGTGGTGTCAGGAGAGGGACTCGAACCCTCGACCTCCGGCTTATGAGACCAGCGCTCTAACCAGCTGAGCTACCCTGACACTTATGTCTTCTTAATCTTGGGTGGAATTATATCTTGTAAAACTTAATATAAAATAAATATTTAAAGGATTAAAACAACATATTGATAATTCAAAAAATTTGGATTATTATAAATTAAAATGAATTTATGATATAGTGTAATAAAAAAGAAGTATTCAATGCAAACAAATACTCATTCTTGCATCTCCTTAGATGACATAGTAATAGAAGAAGTAGAAATAAGTACTATCCAATATAATCAAATTTTGGATTTTCAACAAAAAATTTTAAATATGATAGCTTCCCATGATAATTATTTTATAATCTTAGAAAGTTTATGTAAACTTGCTGAACAGTTACTTCCAAATTCTGTAGCCTCTATTATGATGATAAATGAAATTACAGGGCGTATGAGTGTTTTAGCTGCTCCTTCTGTACCTCAAGTAGGGCATGATGCTTTATCTAATCTCAAACCAGGTATTCATGGTGGTTCTTGTGGAAATGCAGTATTTCATAATGAAGCACAATTTGTATCCAATACGTTCACCGATTCTAGATGGACAGATTTACGTCAAATTGCAATTGATTTTAATTTATGTTCATGCTGGTCTATGCCTATACGAGATGATAAGAATAATGCAATTGGCTCATTTGCTCTTTCTTCCTTTGAACATCGTTCCCCCTCTTTATTTCATAAAAAACTTCTTGAAGTAGGGGCATCTATCGTTAATATTGTTTTAAAAAATAAAGATACAGAACAAAAATTAACATTATTTTCAAGTGCTATGGAAAGTGCCTCAGACGGGATGATTATAACAAATATAGAAAATAATATTGTAGAGGTAAACCAATCTTTTCTTGATACTTATAGATATGAAAAAGGTGATATTTTAGGATTAAACCCAAAAGTATTTTCTTCACATAAGAATAGTCAGGAGATATATGATGATATGTGGAAGAGTATAAAAGAGACTACAAAATGGGCAGGAGAGTTAGTTAATAAAGATGCTAATGGAAAAGAGATAATACAATGGATAAGTATCTCTTTTATGCCAGAACAAGATACATATTTAGCAATTTTTACAGATTTAACAGAGATAAGATCAGTACAAGCTGAATTAGCAAAAGAAAAAAATGAATTAAAAAAACTTTCTTTAGCTGTAGAACAAAGCCATAGTATGGTTATGATTGTTGATTTCAATGATAAAATTGAATACATTAATTATGCTTTTTTAGATTTTTTTGATGAATATAAATATATAGATGATGTAAAAAAAGAAGATTTAAAGATTAGTGACAAATTTGAAAAATATGACAAAGAATCATATATTACAGGTAGAGAAATAAATGGTATATCATGGGTTGATTATGTTAAAGAACATCCACAAGAAGTTTTTAACGTTGCAATAAAAAAACATGATAGTCTATACCATTTTATTATAAGAGTTGCTCAAACAAGTTCTGATACGGATTCTTTTATTGTAATTGAATTAAATGATATTACTCAAGATATTTTATTTCAAAAAAAATTGAAAGAGAAAGAAAAAATATTATTTGAACAGTCTAAAATGGCTGCAATGGGTGAAATGATAGGAAATATTGCACATCAATGGCGACAACCTCTTTCTATTATATCTACAGGTGCTAGTGGAATGAAACTACAGAAAGAATATGGACATTTAACAGATGATATTTTTAATGAAACTTGTGATCTAATTAATACAAATGCACAGTATCTCTCACGTACAATAGATGATTTTAGAAATTTTATTAAAGGTGATAGATTTGTTAAGCAGTTTAATTTAAATAAACATATTAATAGTTTTTTACATTTAGTTGAGGGTTCCATCAAGAATCATAATATTCAAATAGTTTTAGATTTAGAAAAAGATATTGAGATATTGGGATATGAAAATGAATTGACACAGTGTTTAATTAATATATTTAATAATGCAAAAGATGTTTTAGATGAAACTACTTTAAAGAAAAAAGTATTTTATATATCAGCTCAATTAAAAGAGAATACTGTTGAAATAGTCTTAAAAGATAATGCTGGTGGAATTCCTAATAATATATTACCAAAAATATTTGAACCATATTTTACGACTAAACATTCTAGTCAGGGAACAGGATTGGGGCTTAGTATGACATATAGTCTTGTTGTTGATGGCATGAGTGGAACAATTGGTGCTTCTAATGAAGAGTTTACTTTAGATAAAGAAAAGTATTATGGTGCAGTTTTTACAGTTATTCTTCCTAAATAAAAGGGAGTGTGATTGTAATAAAGCGTAAACTAGTAAAAGTTTTTGTTTGAAAGAAAATTTAGTTTTGATTGATTAAGTATGTGGCAGAGAGTAGCGGATTCGAACCGCTGGAGGTATAACCCTCGCCGGTTTTCAAAACCGGTACGTTCGACCAACTCTGTCAACTCTCTACATGTATAAGTGTTATTATATTTTTGTTAATTATAATAGTGGTGCGAATGGTCGGAATTGAACCGACACTCCGAAACCGGAATTGGATTTTAAGTCCAACGCGTCTACCTATTCCGCCACACTCGCATGTATTTTTGATAAATTAGATTATCAAAGGTAAATCTTTTATAAGATGTCATTCTTATTAAGTGGCGGAATTATAATATACTTTTTATTATTTGTCAAGGATATTTCAAAAAAGTTTTTAAATTTAGAAATTAATCAAAATTAAACTATAATACAGAAAATAGAAACTATTAATATTTAAGGATAATTATGAGAAGTGATGAAGTAAAAAAAGGGCATGCACGTGCTCCTCACAGAAGTTTATTTAGAGCTACGGGATTAAAAGATGAAGATTTTGATAAACCGTTTATTGGTGTAGCAAATTCTTTTATTGAAGTTATTCCTGGACATTTCTTTTTAGATAAAGTAAGTGATATCATAAAAGATGAAATTAGAAAAAATGGTTGTGTACCATTTGAGTTTAATACTATTGGTGTTGATGATGGTATTGCTATGGGTCATGATGGTATGTTATTTTCACTTCCATCAAGAGAACTTATTGCAAACTCTATAGAAACAGTTATGAACGCTCATAAGTTTGATGCAATGATAGCTATACCAAACTGTGATAAAATCGTTCCTGGTATGATTATGGGTGGTTTAAGAGTTAATGTTCCTACTGTATTCGTTTCAGGTGGTCCAATGGCTAAAGGGTATGCACAAGATGGTACACCTATTGATTTAGCAACAGCATTTGAAGCAGTAGGAAAATTTGAGAATGGAGATATCACTGAAGAAGAATTGACAGATATTGAATGTAATGCCTGTCCAAGTGGTGGATCATGTTCTGGTATGTTTACAGCAAACTCTATGAATACATTAATGGAAGCAATGGGTATTGCACTTCCTGGAAATGGAACAATCTTAGCGCTTACAACTGAGAGAGAAAATTTATATAGAGCAGCAGCTCGAAGAATATGTGAATTAGCAAAATTAAGTATGGAAGATAAAGAACCATACAATATGAAAAATATTTTAAATGAAAATGCAGTTAGAAATGCATTTGCTGTTGATATGGCTATGGGTGGATCTTCAAACACTGTTTTACATATGTTAGCTATTGCAAAAGAAGCTGATGTTGATTTTGAATTATCAGATATTAATGCAATTTCACATAAAGTTTCTCATATTGCTAAAATTTCTCCTTCTAAAACTACTATTCACATGCAAGATATTGATAAAGCAGGTGGAGTAAATGCTGTAATGCATGAGATGGATAAACGTGGTGGTATTTTATTTGATAATCTTACTATTACTGGTGAGACTATCAAAAATAGAATTGCTGGTTGTGAAATTACAGATACAGATATTATCCATACAATTGATAATGCATACAGTGAAGTTGGTGGATTAGCTATTTTATATGGTAACTTGGCAAAACAAGGTGCTGTTATTAAAACTGCTGGTATTACAGGTGAGCGTGTATTTACAGGAACTGCTGTTTGTTTTAACTCTCAAGATGAAGCAATTGCTGGTATCTTAGCTCACAAAGTAAAAGCTGGTAATGTTGTTGTTATTAGATATGAGGGTCCAAGAGGTGGTCCAGGTATGCAAGAGATGTTAGCACCAACAAGTTTAATTATGGGTATGGGTCTTGGTGATTCTGTTGCATTAATTACTGATGGTAGATTCTCAGGGGCTACAAGAGGAGCTTCAATTGGTCACGTTTCTCCAGAAGCAGCTGAAGGTGGTCTTATTGGATTACTTGAAGATGGTGATGAGATTCATATCGATGTTGATAAATATATCTTACAAGCAAACTTATGCGATGAAGTAATTGCTGAGAGAAAACAAAAATTTGTTCCTCTTAAAAAAGAGATCAAATCAAGATGGTTACAACAATATAGAGCATTAGTTACAAATGCAAGTAATGGAGCTATTTTAAAAACTGATTTAGACTAAATCAGTTTTTATAAAGAAGATAAAATTTTTATCTTCTTTTCTATAACAACTTAAAGTCTCTTACAATCTGTATTATAAGAATATCAAATTTTTTTATAAGTTCAGGATCCTCAATATTCTCTTTTAATTTTTTAAGATTTTTTAACATAGGGCTAAATTTTTTGATTGCCTGTTTTGTTATAGTTTTTCTTCCACTTATATTTGAATTAAGATGTAAAAGTAAAATCACTAATTGTTGGTTTCCTAAGAGTGCAGCATAAGTAATAGGTAATATTTCATACTCATCTACAATATTAATACTTTGTGGAGAATCATGATATATCTTTTTTATGATGGACATTTTATTTGCCCATACAGCATTATGAATTACTGTACGTCCTTTTTGATCTTGAATAGTATAATCAAATAAAACAATTTTTGTAAATATATTAAAAAGTGTATCATTACATTTTGTACTAATGATTTTATGTACTACTGTCCAGCCTAATCCATCTTGAAAATGTCTTTCTGCTTTATTACTTAATAAATTACTAAGATTGTTTTGAAATTTTTCGCAAGCTTGTTTATCGAATTTATTTTCTTCAAATACTTTAAGTACATACTCATAAAAAATACTGTGATTTGCTTTATTTACAGTGTTAATATCAAGACCATGTTTAATATATAGTTTAAATAAAGGGAAATGACCATTAAGGATAGGTTTAAAAAATAAAGGATCACCAGTCGAGTCCAAATAGTTAAGGCTTTCCTCTTTATTTCGATGTGATAAAAACTCTTTTATAATTCGTACGTATTGTCCATCTGGATTAATTTTATTAATTATCTTTTTATCAGTTATGAGTTTTGTACCAAGAATATGTAAAATAATCATATTTAAAATTTCATATATTGTTTTACCATTTTTATTTCTAATATTTGGATTTGCTCCATATTCGATCAATAATAAGATGATATCTAGTTCTTTAACTCCCTCATAAACGATAAGATTTAAAACAGTATCTCCCGTATCACTAATAATATTAGGGTCTATTCCACCTGCCAATAAAAAAGAAACAAGGTCATAATCACACAATCGTATTGCATTAAATAAACCACTTTCATTATTCTTTTCAATGGCATTGATATCTCCACCATGTTTAAGCATTTTTCGTGAGGTTTTTAATAAGCTTTCTCTTCTGTCTTTTTCATCAACAGAAAGATTTGAAGATATAGCAATAAGTTCCATTAAAATTGTGTTGTCATTTGCAGTTGGACTATTAACATCAGCTCCATTTTCTAGAGCAATATCGATTAATTCTTCTCCAGATGCACCTCTTAATGCTGTAGTTAATAAAAAGGATTCTCCATTTGCATTTTTAATAGTTGGATCAGCACCTGCTATTAAAAGTTTTTTTGCAACGTTATCATCCTTTACTACTTCTACATGATGCATAATACTATTTCCATCTTCATCTAAAAGATTTAATTCTAAGTCCTCTAAATTTAATAGGTACTGTATAAACCCTTGCTCCCCATATGATAAAGCATCATATATTAAATTACGGTTTTTGTTATCTATATTATTTATCTTTGCACCATAAGTTATAAGAATTTTAGCCATCTCATTATGACCTAACATTACAATATTTTGTAATAGGGTTCTTCCATCCATATCTCGTTGTTCTAAATCGATTACGTTTAAATCTATTATTTGCTTAATTATTTCTCTATTTCTTTTTTCGATTGCAAAAAAAAGTGCAGTTTTACCATTTTTATTGTGAATTGTTAAGTCTGCACGGTGTTCGATAAGCCATTGGACAGATATTGTTTTGGAGACTTTGATACATTTTATTAAAAATGTATCGCCTCTTTCATCTTTATGGTTGATATCAACCATCTCGTCCTTAAGCCCATCTTCCAACCATTGAGTATTGGGATTATCTTGAAGTAGTTCTTGTAAATATGTAGTGTTATTAAATTCTTTCTTAAAGAACTTACTTAACATAGCAATTTCCAAGGTAATATCTCTTTTGCATACATAGGAACTACTTGTTCATTTTTAAATTCATAAAATGCAGGTACTTCAAAATTTTCTTTTACTAAAGTTACTGTTTTACTTGAAGGTTCCATATTATAAATCTTACAAGCGTTATCACTTAAGAATTTTTGTAAGTTATCTAATTTTCCATTTTTTTCAAATAGGTCTACTAATACTTGAATTGCAATAGGTGATGTAAATACACCAGCTGCACAACCACAAGCTTCTTTTGCGTGTTTAGGGTGTGGAGCACTATCACTTCCAAACATTACTTTAGGATGACCTTCTAATGCAACATTTAGTAGGGCATCTCTATCTACTGGTCTTTTTGCAATTGGTTTACAAAATAGGTGTGGTTGTAACATCCCACCTGCTACATCATCAAGTGTAATAATTAAATGGTGTAGTGTAATTGTTGCATATAAATTCTCAAATTTATCAAGCATATCAACAGCTTCTTTAGTTGTAATATGTTCCATAATAATAGTAAGTTTAGGGAATGCAGTTGCAAGTGCTTCATACACACTCATAAACTCTTTTTCTCTATCCATAACAAAACCATTTGTTTCACCATGAACACATAATGGAATGTTTAGTTCTGCCATTGCATTTAATGTAGGTGCTAAAGCTTCTGTATCAATAGTTTGAACACCGCCTTCACTATTTGTAGTGATTCCTGCAGGATAAAGTTTAATCGCAGATATTTCATCTTTAACATCTTCTAAAAACTCTTTTGTATATGGTTTAAAAAATAAAGTCATAAATGGTGTGAAGTTATGTTCTTTGTCTACAGCATCATTAATTCTATTTTTATAAGCAATTACTGCTTCTTTTGTATCAACACAAGGTACAAGGTTTGGCATAACGATTGCCCCTGCAAATGTTTTTGATGTTAGTGGAGCAACTAATTCTAACATGTCGTTATCTCTTAAATGTAAGTGCATGTCAAATGGGCTAGTTAGTGTAATTTTTTTCATAATGGTAAAGTCCTAGAATCAATTTATTTTAATTATTATATCTAAATAATAATAAGATATAATGAACTATATTTAAAAGGAGATTTATATATGTATTTTTTAGTTTCTGTGATTTTAGTACTCATTATTTATATTATTGTCCAACATAAAAAATTAAACAAAGAGATAACTGAGTTAACTTTTGAAAATAAAAAACATGATAGTATGTTAAACGTTACATTAGAAGCTGTTATTTTTTTGCGGAATCAAA
>Ga0105356_10003717_pt1 | contig 14900 bp, 12 predicted proteins | sample GOMGulsemesocosm_3_FD_83502 | JGI IMG/M metagenome (GOLD analysis project Ga0105356, IMG submission 83502) | Methane-oxidizing microbial communities from mesocosms in the Gulf of Mexico - GOM9D Gulf of Mexico | ecosystem: Environmental > Aquatic > Marine > Cold seeps | place: Gulf of Mexico...
AAGTGCAAATGTGGTAAATTTTGATACCGGAGCACCCGATATTAGGCAAACAACGATAGACTACGGTGTTTTTTCCGTATCGGGCGGATACTCTGATAGCTCTACGAATTTATATAACACTTCTAGCTTCACACGTGGCGACGATGTAGTAACAGCCGGCGTAGAAGTGATTCAAGATACAAATGGTCAGAATCCGGCTTATGGCGGCCTTGGCGTATATTCAGGCCTCAGTGGCGACACTGACAACTGGCAGGCAAGCATGATCAGCGGCGGCGGCGATGAGGTCATTTTCTTCGATTTCGATTTTTCCGTTATCATGGATATGCTTTGGTTCAACGGTGACCACACCGCAGATACAGATATGGAAGTTTCCCTTTTTAGCAGCGTTGACGGCGGTTCTACATACTCGCTTATTGCAGGTCTTGGTAACATCGCTGTGACTGACTCAATGGCCGTTGGATTTGAAAGCCAGTACTTTGCGGTTGCTGCAGTTGCATATTCCGACGATTCTGGCTACATTTCTCAGATGTCTTACAGCACTGTCCCGGAGCCCGGAACTTTAGCTCTTCTAGGCTTGGGCTTAGCTGGATTGGGATTCTCTCGTCGCAAAAATACTTAACATCAACGTATCTATTAAAAAAACCGAGCACCTGCTCGGTTTTTTTAGTAACATCAAACAATACTCTGCAGTGATGACATATAAGCATAAACAGGGATGAAATTTCGTTTTGGATAAGCTCCAACACTACTATTCAAAGTATATAGAACAAAAAATAGTCGTATTAGCATTCATTTCTGTCTTTGTGTTGCTTTATAATTCCAGTTTCATCGCCCTGTTCGCCAAGTGGGTCAAGTGGGATGAAGGCCTTTCTCACGGACTGCCTGTTCTCGTCATCGTCATCGCAGGCATACTGTCTTATAACTCTCATTCAAAAGAAAATGATTCACATAAAGGCCGCGGAGCAATCCCTAGCTCTCTTGTCCTGCTTGCTACCTCTCTCGCGTGGGGCGTCGCAAACATTGTACACATAACAATTATTGAGCAACTGTTACTGGTACCTATTTTTTGGTTATTCTGGGCCACTGCCTTTGGTTTCAAATCTGCTTTCCGTATTTCATATCAGCTCTCCTTGTTGCTGCTAGCTTTGCCGATATGGGACTACCTCGAGACTCCGCTGGTTGATTTAAGCAGCCTAGTTGTAAACTTTTTGGTGACTGTTGTTGGTATACCGGCAATGACAGAAGGAAATAGTATATACATACCATCGGGACATATTCTAATAGCAGACGGGTGCTCAGGAGCGCGATATTTAGCCGTTTCCTTAGTTCTTTCTTACTTGAGCGGTATGATGAATGGATACAATCTAAAGCAACGTATTGCGGCCTTACTAATGGGCACAGCTCTTGGACTGCTGGCTAACTGGATAAGGATATTTGCCCTGATTATAATCGGGCACATTACTGAGATGCAAAGTTCACTAATGTCGGATCATGAGTTCTTTGGGTGGGCTCTATTTGCTGCGATCCTATTCCCGAGCATCTATTTTAGTCCCGCCTACAAAATCAAAGAAAAAATACGACTAGCCCCAAGCTTTACTCTACCAAGAATTATCCTTGCTCTAACTTGTTTGAGCGCAGGGCCTTTGATAGTTATGCTCAGCGGGTATGAAAGCGAGGAAAAACATCCCTATATAGCCCTGCCTAGCTCTTACACCGTAGATCAGGATGTTTCATTACCCGTAGCACAATATAGAATTGATCGCGGTCATAGATCATCAGGTTATTTATCTAACGAGCAAGTCTATGTCCAAATCGACCAGTATCGAAAATCCGACGCTAATCAAAAGCTTGTTCCATATTTCAGGAGCCCCTATAATCGTGCTCTTTGGCTAATCGAGCATACCGAAATTATTGAAGCCGTCGACCAGACGGCTACAATGACCACCTTCAGACGTAAAGGGACCAACAACAGGGTCATGCAGGTACAATGGTTCAATACCGGCGGTTTTGGAAGTTCCACAATTGTAGGAGCTAAACTCGCCCAGTTCCCCGCTATATTGCTTGGCAGAAACACATTTGACATTTATACCATTCAACTAACTTGTTTCAGACACTGTGAAAAAGACCAGCTAGTTATCGCATCAAAAAAATTCTACTACTTATTGAAAGAAGAAAATGACTGAATATTCCTTTTGGATTTCCATCACCATTCTGATTTATATCTATTTCGGATATCCCGCTTTATTGCAAATATTGAGTGGTTTCACCACACCCCAATCGTTTTCGAATAAAGACTTGCCCTCGGTGACCGTGATAATCCCCGCATATAACGAAATCGAATTTATTACAGCCACCATTAAAAATAAGCTGTCTCAAAACTACCCAAGGAACTTACTGGAAATAATAGTAGTCTCAGATGAATCAGGCGACGGTACAGACGACGCAGTAAGAGAAATAACACGCACCGATAGCAGAGTCCAACTTCTAGTACAAAAACCAAGGCAAGGTAAAACCGCAGGTTTAAACCTTGCGATGACCAAAGCTAAAGGGTCAATCATTGTATTTTCAGATGCAAACAGCCTATATAGTGACGATGCCATCATTGAGCTTGTTCGATGCTTTGATGACCAGAGCGTCGGCTATGTGACAGGCAAGATGGTCTATATATCAACCGATGGAAGCCTTGTAGGTGATGGTTGCAGTGCCTACATGAAGTACGAAAACTGGATTCGTTCCAAGGAGACAATGACTGGCTCTGTGGTCGGCGTTGACGGCGGCATTGATGCTGTCAGAAAAGACCTTTACGTACCAATGAGAGCCGATCAACTACCAGATTTTGTTCAGCCATTACATATTGTCACCCAAAAATCCCGAGTAGTGTATTGTGAAAAAGCCCTTGTTAAAGAGCACGCGCTGGAGGATTCTACTTCAGAGTTCAAAATGAGGACGCGAGTGTCCTTAAGGGCACTCTGGGCTATTTGGGATATGAGACACCTTTTCAATCCACTCAAGTATGGGTTTTTCTCGCTTCAACTACTCTCTCACAAACTATTAAGGTATCTCTCTTTTTTGCCCCTGATAGTATGCTTTCTTACAAATCTGCTTTTAATTCCAGACAGCCCTCTATACATTTTAACAAGCTTCCTTCAGGTGTTCTTTTATACATCGCCAATTCTTGTTAAGTTGAACCCAAAACTCAGAAAACCCCTTGGGTTTATGAGCTATTTTATTCTTCTGCATCTCGCTGCCGCATTTGCATTTGCGCAATTCCTAAGTGGTAAAAAAATTGTTACTTGGAAACCTAGAAACGGCTAAGGCAAGGAACAACCATTGAAAATAGCATTCTTACTCGATAACATTCACAGTTTTTCTGCTGGTAGCGAGCGCCAGATTTACAATTTAGTCACAGGATTATTAGAAAATGGGGATGATGTAACACTGTACCTTCTCAGAGCGACGCCATTTTCTGTACAGCTCATCAAAGAATCGAGTTTTAAAATTGTTACTCTAAATATCTCTAAGATAGCATCACTCAACACTTTCCAGACGATGTTCAAAGTAAAGAAACGACTCACTGCAGATTCCTTTCAGGTAATTCATGCTTTTTTCCCCGACTCCTGTTTATTGGCACCTCTATTTCTCAAGACAAGTAACAATCAAGTGATAACATCCAGGCGAGATATGGGCTTGATCTATAACTCTATACCTTGCTGGCTATTAAGAATAGTCAACGTTAGAGCAGACTTCATTGTGTCCAACTCAAAATCCGTTGCTAAAAAAGCCATTGCTTGCGAATCAATTCCTGAGCGAAAAAGCTATGTAATATACAATGGTATCTCTGAACTACCAACCGACGCCCCACCTCAACAAGAACTCTTTAATAACAAAGATTCTATCAAACTTATCATCGTCGCAAATGTAAAACCGATAAAAAGAATTCATGACCTTTTGTTCGCTTTCACTAAACTGACAAGAGATATGTCATTTGAATTGGCGATAATTGGAGAACCGCAAGACTCCACGTATTGCGAATATCTAAATACGATCCTAGATCAGTACAAGCTACACGACAAGGTAAGGTTTCATGGATCTCTATTGGAACCCCGACAATACTTAAGTCAGGCCGATATCGGCCTACTCGTCTCGGAAAGTGAAGGCCTTTCCAATAGCCTACTGGAGTACATGTTGGCAGGTTTAGCAATTATTGCCACGGATGTTGGTGGAAACTCCGAACTTGTATTTGACGGAACAAATGGTCTTTTGATCCCGATGGGGAATAAAGATAAACTTACGGAGGCTATTGAGACTCTCGCACGAAACGAAGACCTGCGGAAGAATTTCGGCAATGTAAGTGTCAACTTAGCCGAAGAAGGATTTTCCGAAGAGTCCATGCTAAACCAATATAGAAGGCTTTATGAGCGAGAGGAATAAAATGCAAGACACTATTGCCGGCTGGATATACAAACTGTGGGATTTGAAGGAGGGTGGAGTACGACTCCAAGAATACAAACAACTGAACCACTTTACTTCATTACCGCTAGCTGATCAGAAAGATGCAATCAGAAAAAAACTTGGATCCCTGGTCGATCATGCAATTAATACGACGCCATTTTATAGTGAGCGATATAAAAATATTGATCCAGATGCCAAAGACTATAGAAAATTACTATCTAGCCTACCTATAACAAGTAAACAGGATATAAAGAAGTTTGGCGATGATTTTATATCAAACAGTTATGAAAAGACCCAGCTAGTACGAGCAAAGACCGGAGGTTCCACTGGGAAGTCCTTAGACCTTTATTTCAGTGCAGATTGTCAAAAGCTGAGAAATGGAGCCCAAATATACGCTGATACCTTCGCTAATTGGCGGCCAGGCGCGAAAATGGCCGCAGTGTGGGGCAACCCACCCGTACCAACAACAGTAAAACAGAAACTGAAATCCCTCATTTTGGAGAGAACAGTTTATTTAGATACTATGGATATTTCAAGCTCGTCTGTACTCACTTTCGTGAAGAAGTGGGAAATATTTAAACCCCGCGTACTATTTGGACACGCCCATTCAATATATATCCTCGCGTGCCACTTACGTGATAAGAATATTCACCATCTACGTCCCGCTGGAATTATCTGCACCTCAATGATGCTTTTAGATCACGAGCGAAAGATCATAGAAGAGGCTTTTGGCTGTATAGTTACTAACCGATATGGATGTGAGGAAGTAGGGTTAATTGCAGTAGAATGTGAGCAGCATAGAGGTATGCACATTAATAATGCGCACATAATAGTTGAGACATTGGACGAGGCAGGCACCCCAGTACCCCCCGGGCTACCAGGGAATATTGTTATTACCGACCTCAACAACCTTGCCATGCCCCTTATCAGGTATAAGGTGGAAGATATCGGCGTGCTAAGCCACCGCAAGTGCCCCTGTGGACGCAATTCTCCTATGCTCGAAAAGATCGAGGGGCGTGTTGCCGACTTTCTAAAAACTAGCGCCGGTAGCAGCGTTTCCGGGATCTCATTGGTTGAGCGAACTCTAACGAAGTTCCCAGGTATAGCCCAGATGCAGCTTGTGCAGGAATCGCTGGATTCTATTATTGTGAACCGGGTTAAAAGCGCTCATTTTTCTAACGATACCGACCTTGCAATTATTGACGAACTCACTAGTATATTTGGACCCTCGACCAAAATTAAAATTATTGATCGGCTGAACATACCCCAAGAAAAATCGGGGAAATATCGTTTCTCAATCTGTAGGGTATAGCACATTGGCTGAACTGAAAAAAAATTCGGCCCTAGAATCTTAATCCGACAGACTGATTAAACGACTATAAAACATTAACATTAGCGGAATTCCTATGTATACCTTCGCCGACCTTACAGACAAACTACCGTTTTCAATTGATGTAGAAAAGATGCAAGAGGAAATTACGCTTTTGGAGTCGGAGAATTGGGTATCGCATTACGATGTCCAGCTAGCCGACGGATGGACTACAATTCCATTGGTATCCCACGATGGCTCATGCGATAACATTAACTCCCAACGAATTGGCCAGTTTGGTGAATACAAGCAAACTTCATACATGGAGAAAGCCCCTTATATTGCGTCTATTGTGAATGCGTTCAAATGCCCGCATGGTAGGATCCGAATCATGAAATTACTTCCTGGTACGATTATCCGCTCGCACCGGGATACATACGAGGAAGTCTCGGATATATCATTTGGGCAGGTCAGGCTACACATACCGATTAAAACAAATGATAAAGTTCAGTTTACGGTTGCGAGAAAGAATTATCACCTTCCAGAAGGACGTCTGATTTACATAAATTTCACCAAACAGCACTACGTGCGTAATGACGGAAACGAGGAGCGCGTCCATTTGGTGCTCGACCTTAAAGTAAATGATTTTTTGAGGAGTATTTTCCCAACACCAACAGCATTTCAGAAGCTCGAGATGATGCTCCATAGATTGATAATACCTATTTTTGTTTGGATCCCACTAAAGACCAAAGGGTATATAGGCCGGAATTTTTGGAGATATTATAACGACTCTATTTTTCAAAAGCTTCGGCATAAGTTTTTTCCAAAGAACCAATGAAATCAAAAGTACAAATTAAATGTAATTTCTGAGAATTTCGCTTATTCACCAGATTCATTGATTTATTTCACACTACATGAAAATTTCGGAAAGAGGTAGATCGCAATGGGAATGGATGACACCCCGAAAAAGAAGCTTCAGCTAATTTCCAACCTGGATCTAACGAGGCACAGCAACGAGAAAATGACAATATCACACTCCGCCATTGCCAGGCCCTACAAACCTGCCAACTTCATATCGTTTATCTGGCGCCTTCGCCAGGCCGATGTATGTGTATTAGCTAATTCTGGCTTCGCTGAGGCTTTAGCCGTCTGTCTCGCCAAATTCACAACAACCAAACAAACAAAAATATTCTTTTTCGATATTTTGCTACAAAACCCTGAAAATTTCACTCAACTAATAAAATCAAAGCTACTATCATTACTCCTGAGAAGTGTGGATTACTTTTTATGCGTGCATAAAAAAACCGATGCCTATGAAAAAATTTACAATATCCCCAAGGACAAATTTAAATACATTCCATTTAAAGCCAATAATTATGAATCACTAGCAAAATACACTTCTTCAGATGAAGGATTTATTCTATCTTGCGGGCAAAGTCACCGAGACTATGGGAATTTGATTGTGGCGCTAGCAGGTAGTCATATACCGTTGAAAATCGTCTTGCCAGGAAAGGCCATTTCCAATTTTCACAACACCAGTCACGACGCACTCAATCAGGCTGGTGATAATATTGAAATAGTCACACATGATTTTGAAAAGGACTCATGGAACCACTATCTAGCGAAATGCTCGATAGTGGTTCTCTCGATCAATAAAGAAGCCATTCAACCCGCTGGTATCAGCGTCTATTTGGAGGCAATGGCCCTAGGCAAACCAGTAATCATAACGCGCGGGGAGTCAACTGAAGACATTCTACTTGACGAACAGGCACTTATTGTCGAACCTTCCGACCCTACAGCTCTCGCAATCGCTATAAATAAGCTCTGGTCTAGCAAAGATATTCGCGACGAATATGCAGAGAGAGGAAAACAGTATGCTTTGAGCTTGAAAGGGGTCGATCGATTGGTTACCGATATCTTGACAGTTGCGACCCACAATAAATAGGACTGATAAATGATGCTGCAAGCAAAGGTAAGCGTTGTAATTGCAACTTACAATATGGGCAACTACATCGGTGAGGCCGTTGACTCAATATTGAAACAAAACTGGAAAAATTTAGAGCTGATAATCGTAGATGATGGTTCTACAGATGACACAGAGACAATTATAAATGAGATGGCCAACGATCACTCGAATGTTATATATATAAAAATACCCAATAGCGGGCAACCCATCGCAAAAAATACCGGCATGAAAAATGCCACAGGCGAATTCATTGCTTTTTGTGACGCTGACGATAGGTGGATTGAAGATAAATTGCAACATCAAATGCCCCTATTTGAAGACCCTGAGGTCGGTGTCGTTTATTCCGATGTTATCTATATCGACAGCTTAGGCGAAGAGATAGCGCACACGGAAGCTAGAAAATTTTACTCTGGATCCGTCACAAAAAACCTAATTGATTTTAATTTTGTTCCCTTTGGAACCAGCGTTATTCGCCGTGCGTGCATAAAGGACTGTGGAATATTCGATACGAATATTCAAATGGGTATTGACTGGGACCTATGGTTAAGATATTCGACAAAATGGAAATTCTCTTACACCGCTGAAAAAACTTACGCTTATCGCGACTGGCCTGGGCAGATGTCAAAAAATTATCGCGGTCGCTACGATTCTGCATTTGGAATTTTTCATCGATTTATCGAAAAAAACCCTAATGTCGTTTCCAAACAAGAGATTCGGAACGCTTGGGCAGGACTGTACTCTGGACGAGCAATGATTATATTTTCCAGGGAAAAAACACTTTATGAGCCACTAGTAGACGCATTAAAGAGCATTCTACTCTCCCCTTTCACCTTACGGTATTGGAAAGTACTCACAAAAATCTTAATAAGGAAGTTATGAATGAAAATTAGAGACGCTGCGTATCTTGCCATTTCGTCTCTAGGAGCTTCTAGCGTTGTACGCTATCTAACTAGACGACATCCACGGATATTTATGTTCCATCGAGTTAGCGATGAATTGGGAGATGGAGTGACGACTTCGGACAATTTCGAAATTAGTTTAAAAAAAATTATTCGGAATTACCAAGTCATGGACTTATCCGAAATGCTGAAGAGAAAAAAACAGCAATCGCTACCGCCAAATACTGTAGCCCTGACTTTTGATGATGGCTATGCTGACTTCTACACAACTATATTTCCATTGCTTACAAAACACAATTTGCCCGCAACTCTCTTCATAACATCTTCATTTATCGACGGAGACTTTTGGTTTTGGCCGGACAAAATACGCTATATCTTGGATAAGATGGACTCCAACCCATTTTCACTACCAGAATTTAATTTCCCTGAGATTGACCCAAGTGATCGATATAATTCTTGGAACATTCTCGCAGACTATTGTCTCCCGCTTGATATAGCCCTTAGAGAAAAATTCATCAAGAGTCTTTCTAAGGTTGCGAAGGTTGATATTCCAGATTGTCCGACTCAATTGTATCGCGCCGTAAACTGGGATCAACTTAAGGAAATGCATCAAAAAGGCCTTGCCGTTGGGTCACATACAATTACACATCCAATTCTTTCAAGTGTAGATTGTGAAACGCTGCGCTTTGAAATAGGTGGGTCGAAAGCTTTAATTGAGGACAAGCTTGGCGCTTCAATAGAAATTTTTTGCTACCCAAATGGTATGAAGACAGATTTTAACAAAGTCGTGGAGAATGAAGTTAGGGAGTCAGGATATAGACATGCAGTCACCGCTTTCCCCACCCAGGATCCACTCGAGAAAAATTATCAGATAAGTCGGTATCCAGTCTCAAACAACCAAATTCAATTCGAGAAAAGTCTATATGGTTATACCTACCAAAATATATGGCTTTATAACAAATTCGGGTTCTAGATGAAAATTCTCCATCTAATTGATAGCGCTGGTATCTACGGTGCCGAACAAGTGCTTGTAGAACTTGCTAAAGTGCACCTTGATCAAAAGATCAATGTCACTATTGGGAGCATTACCCGCAATCTCAACACTGAGAAGGGTATCGTCACCCTAGCTAAAGCAAACAATATCCCGACTCAAGCGTTTAAGGTTGGTGTTGGACTTGATATGGTTGGGATATATAGGGTAGCACAGTATTGCTCCGATAATTCAATAGACATCCTTCACTGTCACGGCTATAAAGACCGAATATTAGTTTCTTTACTGCCATCTTTCTTTTTTAGAAATACAAGAATAGTCACGACCTTACATGGATGGACCGAATCAAGAGGCACTACTAAGCTATCTCTGTATCACCAAATGGATATGTGGAGGCTGAAAAGTTTTGACGACATCGTTTGTGTAAGCGACATAATTGTAAATATGAAGCAACTAAAGGGTAAGAATGTCCATTTGATCCCAAACGGAATAGGGAAGTTTTCAAGTCCCCAGACTTCCAACATTTTCAGTAAAAAAGTTGGCGTCGTTGTATTTTCGATTGGTAGGCTATCTTATGAAAAGGGTTATGACAATCTTCTAAACGCCATAGCCATAGCGCAAAAGCGATATGATCTGCCAGAATGCCATTTTTATATCGCAGGTGAGGGACCGGAGCTAGAAGACCTTAGAGCACTGTCTAAGTCATTGGAAATAGAGGAATTGGTAACTTTTTTGGGTTACATTGAAGATGCTGGCGCTTATATATCTTATAGCGATCTACTAGTAAACTTTTCTCGTTCAGAAGGGCTCCCCATCACACTTTTGGAGTCAATGCGAGCCTATAAGCCGGTGCTTTTCAGCTCCGTTGGCGAAGTAACACAGGCGCTCTCTGGATTTGAAGAACTAGCTCTATGTGAGCCCACAGACATTCAGTCTTATGCGAAAAAACTAGAGCATCTACTGAATAACCCGAAACAAAGAATAAATTTGGGAGCCGCCCTGAGGCTTCGACTTGAAGAACGATATACATCGAAGACCATGGGCTTTAAATATCTTGAAGTATACAAATCTCTAATATCGGGAACAAACAATTGATGCAGTTTTCAATAGTAATACTAACATTCAATCGTCCAGATTGCCTAAAAACCACCTTAGAATCCGTTACCAGGATTCCAAACGTTGAGGTCATTATAGTAGATAATGATTCTGAGACAGACTATAGCTATGAGGAAGCAGCAAAACACCCCAATGTTTCCGTGATTAAACTCGATAGAAATTATGGAGCTGTAGGTCGAAATTTTGGTTTGGAGAAAGCAAATGGCAAGTTCGTTGTCTGCCTAGACGACGATGTTTGGGGAATCACACAGCCCGACCTAGTTGCGATTGAAAAAGAATTCAATCAACAGCCCTCATTATCCGCAATTTGTTTTAAAGTTCTGGACGCAAAGACAAAAGACATTACCAATTGGATACATCCAAGGAAGAAGGAAAATTACTTCAATCGCGTATTTTTGACCTATGAAATTTCTGAGGGCGCAGTAGCACTTCGCAAGTCTACCTTGATTGAAGTCGGGTACTATCCTATTGAGTTTTTTATCTCTCATGAAGGTCCTGATCTGGCATTTCGAATTCTGGAAAACCGTGGTCAAATCAAATATTTCCCCGACGTTGAAGTCATACACGCACATGAAGTTATTGGTCGAACTAGCTGGCGGAGATATTACTTTGATACTAGAAACCTAATCTGGCTCGCCTATAAACACTACAACTTTAAACTTCTTATATTAAAGTTTCCCCTTCAATTAGCAGCTATGTTTATATACTCTGTACGCGACGGTTTTGGGAGGTATTTTTTTGGAGCAATATTTGACGCCTTACGTGGCATTCGCCAATTCGATAGAAAACCTATATCCAATGTAGCATATAGGTATATCAAAGAAGTTGATAAACTCCGTCCCTCCTTGCTCTACTATATTAAGAAGAGATTATTCGAATCGAAAATTCAACTCTGATGCAATGAAGATGGAAGACAACAATAAAAATTCAATACTAAGCGTACCACTGTTTTGTCAGCTGGTCGGCTTATTCCTCATAGTTTGGTATCTCCAGCTTGGAGGAAGAATTTCCTTTTTAGGAGCGATTCGATTTGAGTTCTTCTTAGGTCTTGGTTTATTTATTACTGCTTTTACAAAGAGCCTAAAGCTCAAACGCACATCTTCCGACGGAACTGCGCAAGCAGCCGTCGCGCTAGTTGTGGTCCTATTTATTTATTCAATTTTTTCTTTTGATCGCGACAAATCAATCTCCGTATTTTTTGACAGCATCGTCAAATTTGCAATTATTGGCTTTATTATAAATATCGCTAGCCAACGGACAGTTGAATTGAAATTTCTAATTTTATGTATTTTTTTAGCTTGGGCTAAAATGGCACAAGAAGGTTTCCTTGGTTGGTATACAGGAAGCCTGATGTGGAACAATCAGGGTATCCCTCGCCTCCATGGCAGCACCGGCTTATATTTTCATCCAAATTCCTTCAGCGGCTTTGCCATAGGCAGCTTGCCATTTTTGGCATATGTATTCCCAGAGTGTAAATATATATGGCAAAAAGCAGCGATACTCGTGATGGCCGCTTGCATGGCCATTATCATACTCAACACAGGCTCTCGAACGGGCTACGTTGGGCTAATTGGTTTTATAATCTATTATTTGTCCGGATTTAAAACAAACAAATTAAAAGTATTTGTGATCGCTTGCTGTTTACCCATACTTGCAGTCAACACGGTTCCGGAAGAATATCAAGGACGATTCCTTTCAATTTTCACGGGGAAAGAAGCGCAAGGCAATTCATCTGGTACCAGGCTTCAGATTATCAAAGACGCCATAGTTATCTATCAAAAGTATCCATTAGGCATAGGGCTGCAAGCGTTCCCAAAAGTGCGCGAACAGATGTTTTCAAGATCTCAAGATACCCATAATTTGTACCTTGAATTACTTACAAATACGGGACCATTGGGACTCATAGTCTTCTTAACGTTAATCTACAAAATGTATACGCTGAATAAGCGAAACATTCTGGCCCTAAGTAAATCGATCCAATTACGCGGTGTCTCTGAAGATGGTAGTATTTTCCCTTCAAATTTTTCTTTTCTTCGAGCCGTAGCCAGGGCTGTCAACGGGTTTATCTTTATTCGACTAATTCTAGGCATCTTCGGCATGGACCTGATTGAAATTTATTGGTGGCTGGCATTAGGTCTAACACTAGCCGTGAACAGGATCACAAAAAGAGAAGTAATTGTTTAATTGACAAAGCCGTACTGTCTAAATTGGACTATAGTATAGGCTTTAGACACTCGAGGACGTTGTAATGATTTGCTCCATAATCCGTATATTACCTTTCATACTGTTGCAGGTTCTTTTTATTACCCCTAACGCACAGTCTGTCGAACTAACGAGCATCTCGCGTTCAGCCTCAGCAGATGTAGACGGATATTTTGAAGTTGTTATCAAGGGAGTTGATTTCGGCGCTTCACCAGATATTGCGATATTTGACGATTTTGAAAGAGGAACCGCTGACGAAGAGATTCCTCTTTCAAGCCCGGTACTTGGCGCATGGGACAATCACGGCGTTTGGGCGGGGAGAGCAAGATATAAAGCTGAAGGCAACAACCTAGCGATGCAAATAAGGGATTTTAATTATACAGATGGAAATAAGATTGCCCAGCTGGAAAAAACATTCGGTGGACCACAAACTGATATTTTTTTGAGTTACTCTGTGAAATTGCCAAAGGGAGCAACCTTTTCCGGCTCTAGCACTACAGAAGCACTTCCTAGTGTAAGTTCTTGGAAATTTACGTGGCTTATTGACGGTAAAAATGGCACTGGCAATAATTCGGATTACGATCTATGCATCCCATCACATATTGGTGGGGGGCGCATGCTTATAGCAGGAAATGATGGTAATTATTCCTATATAGATAGCCTGACCTGGTGGGATTGGGATGGATACAACCATTTTTCTTTTGGAATGGACACAAACGACACCGATGCGTCGGGAAGTAATGGCTATGGGTTTTGGAGGAGTACCAACAAAGCTCCCTCTGGAGGCTATATAGAGAAACACATAACAGACAGGCCCACGATGTTTGACGGCGTAACCCAAAGCTTCGACCGATTGCGGTTCCCAGGATGGTGGGGCAATGGTGACACTACAAATTTTAATGCCTATTACGATAATATTTATGTAGCTACTGGTCCAAATGCGTTCTCTAGAATTGAGGTCACGAACAGTCCTGTTTACGAGCAATCATCATTAATCGTAACATTGCCAGCAACTCAGTGGACGGCCAACCAAGTAAGCGTAAAAGTAAATAAAGATCTCTTCGATGAACATGCACTTTATATTTACGCATTCAATAAAAATAACGTGATGTCTAGTAGTGCTTTGCAGATTCTCTGTAGTAAATGCCCTATGCCGCCACAAAACATTCAAATCGACTAACTTGGTTACAGACCTTCTCCTATAAACGAAGAAAAGACGTAAGCGCTCGTTTAACAGAGCACTATACAGATAAGCTTTAATCATTCACTCTTGCCTCCCACACGCACAAAGGAGGTTCAGAGTGTCGACTAATACCAAAAACTCATAAACATCACAAATTGAAAAGCATATTACGAGAGCCAGAGGTCAGAACGTGTCTTTAATCCAATATTTGCCCTGAATTAACTGGAGCCAGCAGCGTCTGGCGAGAAAATATCAAATAGAAAATTGCCAGACGCCGTTGCAGTAAATCTATCTCCAACTGAACCATCCAAAACACAGGTACTTTGCTCGATGAAACATGTAAAACGCCACAGCATCAATTTCCACTAATGACCATCGGCCGATCTTAAGCGTAGATTTGGGAAACAGATATCATGATTAGACCTGTGGCCTTCCCCCTAACTAAAAACACTAGATCAATGAGATCCCCTACATAATTTACGCCGTTTTTCTACGAGAGCTATCGGTGATTGATAGCCAAGTTAGCTGTATGGCCGAACGGTATTTAATGCTCTCGCCATTGATTGATTTCATGGAGGGCTTCCTCAAGTGAGCGAAACCAATGTCGATTCTATAGCTCATATCCTAACGTTCCTTTCAGACTCTCACATAAGTGTCTAGGAGGATAAAATCCCCTACCTTCAACTAAATGAAGCTTTAAGTATAATGTTCTCGTGACTAGTACACAGGAGGTTCTAATTGAAAAAACAAAATACTCAGACTGTAGTGGTACGGTGAATTTG
>Ga0105356_10003718_pt1 | contig 14900 bp, 9 predicted proteins | sample GOMGulsemesocosm_3_FD_83502 | JGI IMG/M metagenome (GOLD analysis project Ga0105356, IMG submission 83502) | Methane-oxidizing microbial communities from mesocosms in the Gulf of Mexico - GOM9D Gulf of Mexico | ecosystem: Environmental > Aquatic > Marine > Cold seeps | place: Gulf of Mexico...
ACCTCGGCAGAGGATACTTCAGCAGGCAATAGCTCGGCAGGCAATACCTCGGCAGAGAATACTTCAGCAGGCAATAGCTCGGCAAGCAATAGCTCAGCAGGCAGTAGCTCGGCAAGCAATAGCTCGGCAGGCAATACCTCGGCAGACAATACTTCAGCAGGCAATACCTCGGCAGAGAATACTTCAGCAAGCAATAGCTCGGCAGAAATGACACCGGCTGACGATGAAAATATGGCGAGTGTAGATGGCGACACTATTATGTTAGTGTCGCCAAGCTCTAACACTCAGCATCAGATCATTCAAGCGGCTATCACAGACAATCTTCCTGAAACACCGCCCAATAGCATGGCACACTTTAAAATTATTGATATTTTAGGCAAGGGCGGCATGGGCGCCGTTTATAAGGCCAAAGACCTTGCTTTAGAGCGCTATGTCGCCATTAAAATGATCCGCGCTATTCGCGCTGAGCACAGCTTTATTCTCGATGAAGCCAAAACCATTTCTAAATTAAACCACCCAAATATTGTCACCGTTTATGATATTGCCCGTGGCGATGAGGCGAATTTTATTGTGATGGAGTGGATTGATGGTCTGTCGTTAAATAACCATATTCCCTCGCAGGGTATGGGCTTTGATAAGGCACTAGCCTATGCACGTCAAATGATTTCTGCACTGGCCAGCGCGCATAAAAAGCATGTTATTCACCGTGATCTTAAACCGCAAAATATTATGGTTGATGTTGATGGCCGTATTAAAATATTAGATTTTGGTATTTCCGCGCTAATTAAACCAGAGCAAGTAAATCAGCAGCAGCAATATCAAAACACCTCAACCGAGGTAATCGCGTTGGTTGGTACGCCGCAGTACATGGCGCCAGAGCAAATTAACGGGCAATATATCGATGCACGTTCAGATTTGTTTTCATTAGGTATTGTTTTATACGAAATGCTAACCGGTACTAAACCGTTTTTAGGCTTAAATATCGGGCAAATAACCCGCGCTATTAGCGACGGACATTATACTTCGCTAGCAGAGTTGAAACCTGAATTACCCAGTGAGATGGTTGCTTGTGTTGACAAATTATTACAAGCGGCGCCAGCAGAGCGCTATCAAGATGCTGACGCCTTAGCGCATGATCTTGATGCACTTGATCAAAAGCTCCGTCAGAAAAAAAACTGGTGGCAAGGCCAGCATTGGCTGATAAAAACAGCCGTTATAGCACCGGTAGTCGCCTTATTAGGTTGGAGTGTACGTGAGCTAGTATTTCCACCCACCACCCAAGAATTAATTCAGCGACAATTAATTGAGTCGCGAAAAATCGCCTTTCTGCCGTTTGACAATATCAGTGGCGATCCGGTGTTACAAATTTTTAGTGACGGTGTCGCCACTATGCTCAGTAACGACTTAGCGGCAGTCGGTTTACGCCAAGGGGACGGTACTACCTGGGTAATGCCGACCAGTGAAATTAAGCGCCTGGAGCAACCGAGTGTAGAGAGTATTTATAATAAATACGGTGTCGATATTGTTATTACTGGCAGTATTCAGCATATGGGCTTAACCCGTAGCGTTAATCTCAACTTAATTAATGGCTCTGATGGTCGATTGTTAAAATCGGTACAACTGAGTATTGATGCGAACCAATTATTTGCCGCGCAAAGCCAAATTCGCAGTGAAGTGCTGGCGTTAATTGGTTGGCAGATACCAGCACAGTTAACCGAGCAGTTTGCCGCGAAAAAGCCCGCTTTTGATGATGCCTATAAACATTACTTAACTGGTCAAGGCTATTTATATCGTTATGAGCAAGCTAACAATATTAAAGGGGCTATTGCTGCATTTGAAGCGGCAATCAAGATTGATGCTCATTATGGTGATGCCTATGTTGGGCTAGCGGAAGCGCAGTTATTAAGATATCTGGAGCATAATGATGCCGGTTTTCTTAGTCAAATGTCAGCGACTATTGATGTTTTACAACAAATAAACAAAGATCATCCGTTATTAAGTTATTTACAAGCGCAGTTAATGTTTAATAAGGGGAACTATCAAGAGGCGACGCAATTATTCGCTGAGAGTATAAAGCGCCAACCTAGTTTTTCAAGAGCATATACCGGCCTTTCGCATGCCTATTTACAATTAGGAGAAATGAAAAAAGCAGAGCGGGTCTTATTAACCGCTTATGATTCTATGCCTAATAATAACGCAATATTAACTGACTTAGGGGGCATTCATTATAGAAATGGAGATTATAGTAGAGCAATTGAGTACTTTAGTTTACTTGCCCAACAAGCACCAAATAATTTTACCGCGTTCCTAAATTTAAGTGCTTGTTATTATCTTAAAGGCGATATAGCGAATGCTATTTTAACCGCAGAGAAATCTATAAAAATTCAGCCTAATGACATTGCTTATTCAAATATAGGTACGGCGTACTTTATACTCAAAGATTATCAAAAATCAGTACAGGCCTTTGAAAAAATGCTAGCCTTAAATGATTCTCATTATACGAGCTGGGGTAATTTAGCGGATGCCTATCGTTTTGCTAACAATGGCAAATATAAAAAGAGTTATGAACAGGCAATAGTGCTTGCAGAACAAGCTTTGATGGTTAACCCTAACAATAAATACGCGATAGCATCATTAGCTTATTACTACGCTAATATTGAAAACCGTGAAAAAGCGATATATTACGCCAAACAGATTACCAGTAAAGATAGTGGCGAAGATGCGTTTTTGATCGCCGCTGCTTATGTGCGACTTAATATGAAAGCCGCGGCGCTAACCTATTTAGAATTTGCTATTACTAATAATTATTCAATCACCGAAATAATGGAGTCACCGCTGTTAGAGCAGCTTAAAAGTGACTCCCGGTATCTACAATTAATAAATATTAAAGCAGATTAACCTCTTTTTATGCGAATACGAGGATCCCATGATACGGCGTATTTTTGCGTGACTTGCTGAGCGTTTTTTAACTTAAAGCTGGTTTTTATGATGATATCATCATTTTCACAGTCACAGTCTGGTGTTCTTGCTGTTTCAATCACTGCTTTATAGGTGCTGTTCTTACCTGACACTAATCGAAGGTCGTAATGGGGCTGGATAATACCTTTCCATGAGCATTTAATATTGCTGTCATTTTTACCTTCACTCTTGCCGCCAGTATAGTCTTGCAGTGAAAACTTAATCAAATCGCCATTATTCATGTCGAAAGGCGGCACTATTTTCTCTTGTTGCGCTTTATCATCAGAATAAAATAGGTAGTCATCTTCTTTTTCTTCCGGAAGATCAACAATTATTTTTCCTTTACCATCATATTGATACTCTAAAGCACCGCTTGCCACATCAAGGGCAATTTGCTGGTAATCAACGTTAACATAAATGGTGGTTTTGGTGACTTCTACTGGCGTTACTGTGCCGGTTACGGTTTTTGCAATATTCATAGTTGTTCGTCCTTTTAGCTATTATTGAATGTATTACGGTATCAACGCGCTTTCAGATTAAATAATAAGACCAAGTTAATCAATAGTTAATCTAACGTAAATAGAGTAAGTGTTGTAATTATCTTCTGGCTAATTTTCTAGCGTATTTCTTCAACGTGGGCATCTTCGATAATGATCCAATCGTCAGTATCACAAGCTTTATATTTAAATCGTGCCGCTTTAGACTCGGTAAGATCAAACGAGAAATCGAGATTATCAAAAATAGGGGTGGTTAATTGAAAACCGTTACCACAATACACCGGCGTTAACTGGCCTTGAGTAATAATAGGAATATATTGCCCTTTTACCGCAGAAGAAAAAGTTGGCAGAGGCGTGGTGGCTTGCGACAAGCGTGCTGAGCCAGTAAAGCTTGAACTGGTGGTATCAATATTTAAGTGTAAAGACAATGTTGGCGCACCAAGCAAGCCAGTGGAGAGTATAAACTCAGCTTGCATAATACTCGAATTTTTGGGTGCTTGATTGGCTATGCTATATTTCATCTTGTTGGTGTTTTTTATAAGCAAGTTATTGACCATGCTTAATTAAACTTCTGTAAAACTAATGTTTTCTCATAGTACCAAGTGTGTTTAGAAAAGTTATTACCGCATATTACAGTGATAATATAAGAGCGGTAATGTAAGCGGCTTATTGAATAAGAATAGGGCCTGTGGAGTGACGAATAATTAATTCACAGCATGGCGCGTCAAGCTGATAACCGATAATAGATTTAATATATAACTGTTGTGCGATCCGATAGTTCACTGAGGCGGCGACATCAAAGGTGGCAAAATAGCTGGTGTTAGTTAGGTCGTTAGGTAGTTAGTTTTAGCCTAACCGCGAATGAATTAGCCTCATTTAATAAAGATGCTGGTGCTTGGGAGGTTGATGCTGGTGAATATAGCGTTCGTATTGACGCTTCTTCAAGAGATATTCGTCAAATATCGCGTTTTAACTTGCCTCAGCAACTGTTATTAGTGGCTGAAGATCGTAACTTTTTAGCTGTTTGGGGTGGTAATTATCGGCTCTAAAGTGATTTGCTTATCTTTTAATAGCACCTTGGTGGCATCATGATCACGTTTAATTGTGCAATTAGAATCGGCAATAGTGAGCTCAACACCTCTAAATAGGCCTTTAAATACCGATATTGACAATGTTTCTAAATGGCTAGTGCTCGTTTTTTCTTGAGGGATAATTCGTTGTTGGTACTTTATAATTAAGGCTAAATGCTGTTTCAAGGCATTATTTAAACGCAGTAATAATGACGCATCTTGATATTCTTGGCTGTTGCTGGCGCTGAGTTTAGCAATAAAATCGGAAATTTTATTGCTTTTATTTATCAGGATCCGCAATTGTTTTTTATTTTTTTTGGTAACGTCTAAACGCTTTTCAAACCAATAATTAAAATCAATACGAGTATTATCTTCACATGGCGCACCTAAGACGCCCACCGAAATAGTGCTACCGGCTTTAATGTCAGATCCAAACAGTGTGCCATCGGCGATATTTGAGTCTCTTTTTCCTACCCAAAGGCTGCCTTGAACGCTGATCTGACTGTGCGAAATAGAGTGCACTACCGAAATGTTTTTATGTGCAGTTAAGTCGGCGTACTGTATAAACTGTGCGTTAATGTCTCCGTTCGTTTGTATAACGGTACTATTTTTGGGCTGCCCTTGTTCATCGACTGTTTTATGGCCGATAATGCCCTGCGCTACACAAATATCTCCTTTGGCACAAACCATTGCCGCTTCCACCACACCGCCAATAATGACATCTCGAGTGGCGAATATTTTCATTTTTTCACCCACATTACCTTTGACAAAAATAGAACCGTCGAAGCGAATATTACCGGTACTTACATCAATATGCTCGGTTTCAAGTAAAGGGTTCACCGAAATACTATGGTCTAAGTGTTTCGGTGTACCACTCATATTGGCGACAAGTAAGGTGTTGGAATCATCAAAAAATGACGAGCCCTCGGCTTCCTCGATAAAGCATGCTATGCCAGCTGTGGCTTTAATCACGGTGCCAGTAACCGTAAAGCCATTAACACCTAAAGTCGGCGGAATTAAGGCTGCTAACTTTGTACCTTTAGCAACGTGAATGACTCCGCCCAATTCACGCATGTCTACCTTGCCATTGCTAAGCTCTTTAGGTTGCAGTATTTGTTTAATAGGATCTGCCACTAGGTAATCAATAAAGCCATCATTGCCATGTTGGCAGTGCTTTCCTGTTGCTATGGTTATGGTAATACGCTCTCCGGCAGGTAAAGATTGACCTTGATTGACTAAAGATTGGATGTTTTTTTGACTAATACCTTTGATAATGCCATTGCGCTTTAAGTCGCTGAGTACATCTGTGTATGTTAAGTGTTTGCCACCTTGTGCCGCTGTTAACGCGAGAGTAGCAGACATTTTATCTGCACTCATTACTGCGGTTAGTGTTGCATCTATTGAGCTGGCTATTATTTTTGAATGGGCTTGTGTTTTTGCTGAAATAGGTGCTGTAGACTTTCCGGTAAATTCTGAAAATAATTGCTCAATGGCATTTTCAATACGTGCATATTTGGCGTATGTTGAAGACTCGAAAGCATTAACTAAGCTTTCTATATTTGTGGTTAAGGTACCCGCTACCGGAGTCACGGTCATTAATAGATCGTTATCACCTTCAATTGAGAGGGTTATTTCGCACATAATATCATCCTTGAATATGGCTAATTGGGTTACTGGTTTAAGTTATTTACTATGATCGACTTTGATGTTCCATGTAAACAGCATAGCTGCAGCTATTAATAATAGTAGTAAACGCTGAGATTTTTACTTGAAATATATTCTAAACTTGCTTTAACGAATAATATTTCAAGTAATTATTGGTTAGATCTCTGGCACTACTTCAAAAATAAATTTTGATTTACGCTTGCTTTTATACCAGCCTTTTTTACTTTTTCCTTTACTTGAAGCCCATTGTAAAATATCTGGGTAGCCATTGGATAAATCGACATGTTCTTTGGTATGGTGCCATTTGGAAGGAATAATCATCGCCCAAGGTAAGTTGCCTTCGGTTTGATAATATCTATCTTTAGCTTTATCTGAATCATCTTCGCCGCGACCAAATTTCCGTCTAGAGGCTTTTTTCGAGGGGAAGTAGCCAGGAAAATGTACTTCGATTTTTTCGCCTGTCGCTAGCACTCTAGAAATAAAGCTATTATAGGGTGCTGTGCCTAGCGCTTGTGGCGGTATCGGTGAATTAAACGTTACCGTTAAGGTGTATAAATTGCCATTCACTTTTGGGCTTCCTGAAAAGGTATTCGACATTTTGTACCCGTCAGGTGGCGGTAACGCTTGGGTAATGTTCTCAACGATAATAAACATAGATTGATTACCATCGGCTATCGGGGTAAGGCTGCTTATTGCGCCTTTGAGTGTCATGGTTGCTTGGTTAATATTACTGATGGGAGTATTAATTAATAACCTTAGCGAGTTGTCATAAATAGCGCCACGTGCAACCGGTAAAATGCTAAAAACGATATGGCTAATCAGTCCATCGACTTTATGCTCAATGGCGTTGTAATCAAATACCGCATCGTTAAAATCATAGTCACCTTTTATTGGCCATTCATCTTCAAATGCCATAGTGCCTACTTGGGAGTCTGCCGGGGAATATGAAGTGCTGTTGGTTGGTGGTGGCGGAGCATCGTTTTTATCTAATGGTAAGGTTTCATAATAATTGACTTCATTGCCATCACTAAAGCCATCATTATCGGTATCTGCGACATGGGGATCGGTATTAAAAATATTGAGCTCTTCATTATCGGTTAAGCCATCGCCGTCGGTATCAGCTAAGGTTGGATCGGTATTCGTTTGCAATAACTCTTCTTGGTCGGTAAAACCATCATTGTCTGAGTCAACCAGAGACGGCTCTGTTTTGGTCACCATCACTTCCTCAAAATCACTAGCGCCATCGCCATCGGTATCGACCACAATAGGGTCAGAATTATAGAGTACTACCTCATCGAGATCAGATAAGCCGTCACCATCAGTATCAGATTTTAAGGGATCTGACTGGTAAATGGTTACTTCTTCTTTGTCGGTTAAACCATCGTTATCGGTGTCACTAAGGAAAGGGTCGGTGCCTAGTATGGTGAGTTCATCACTATCACTTAAGTCGTCGTGGTCACTATCTAATGCGGCTGCATCATAAGCGACTAATGTTTGTATTTCTGTCAGCGCTTGCTCTCTTTCTGAAGGGCTGTTATCAGGATTCAGATAATAAAGGTAACCGACACCTTGGCTATTATTACCGGTGTTTTTATTCTGAGCTGCAACCAGCAGATGCTCTTGTTCAAGCGCAATAGCATGACCAAAACTGTCTTGTTGACTGCCATCGTCCGCTTCAAACTTGAATGATTGCGTCCAGACATCATTGCTATTGTTGAATAAGTAGGTTGAGCCCTTGGCGTTATTATCTTTTTCTGCGCCTATCATTAGGTAATGATCTGAAATGGCAACACTGCTACCAAAGTTATCACCTTGTTCGGCATCACTGGCGGTTAATTTTGCTTGATGATGCCATAACTTACCGGTTCTTTTATAAACATACACGGCACCACTTTTTTTATTCTTTTTGATTGTTGGACTATTTTCCTCTTTAGCGCCAACCACGGCATAGTTATTAGCAATAGCCACACTGGTGCCATACTTTGCTTTTTTGGTAAAATCGCCCCCTTTTACGCTGGCTTGTAGCGACCAAATACCCTCTTCTCGTCGATAAATATACGCAGAGCCTTCATGACCACGACCATGATCATCGTCGCCGATAATCAAATATTCACCGGATAATTGTATCGACGAGCCAAACCGGGCACTTTTAAAGGATGATGCCGGGGTAATACTAATATCTTCAACCCAACTATCACCTGCTTTTTTAAAGATATATACCGTCCCTGTTTGGCTAGCGGCAGCGCCTGGTGAGCCAATAGCCACATAGTCGCCGGAAATACTCAGCACACTAGCAAACTTATTATTAGCGGATGAATTTGGGTGGGTTAACTGCGCCTGTTGCAGCCATAAATCACCTTGGCGTTGGTAAACATAAGCAATACCGCGGGTACCGGATTGTTTTACTTCAGCGCCAATAACAAGCTGCTCACCTGAAATTGATACTGCGGAGCCAAATTGTTGAATAATATTGGCGTTTTCTGGCGTTGGACTGAGGCAAGTTAACAAACTCCAGCTTTCATTGGTACGCTGATATATACAGGCTTGGCCAAGGTCATTTGGTGCCCCCGGTGCCCCTAATAGCGCAAGCTCACCCGACATAGCGACCGCTGAGCCGAGTTGTTGGTATTCTGATGACGTTAACGCAGCAGTGGTGTTTTGTAATATTGGCGCTGCAGTCGCGGTTAACCATGATAAGGCGAAGACGCAAGCGATAAAACGACTATAAATAGGCATTAGCATTATTCCTCAAAAGTATGAATAAGTTGTGCGTTGGCATTGATGTTGAGTGTGATAGGGTTGGCCAAGTCATCGTTTCTCACCACAATCAAAGACTCTAGCGTGTTAGCTACGGTCAGCATACTTCGATAGCGATCGGATTGGTTTAAGGTACCTTGTTCGAGTAAATTAATTGGCGTATTAGCGTTTGGGTCAATGGCGGAGTAGATCGAAATTTTTTCTTGATATTGTAGTGTTAAAAATCGTAATTCAATAGTGACTCTATTTAGCGTGGCAAAGCCAAAATCGCCTTCGATAGTGATACTATCCAATTTTTCAGTGGCCTCTAGCTCTATTTGTCGTTGTTTTTCAATGTTCTCTTGCATCGCTGTTGGTGCATTATCTTCAATTGGCGGGTTCGTGGTGGCAGTGCCTTCCGATTCTTCTGACTCGCCACAGGCGGGTATTAAAACCATTAAAAGTAAGCACAGAGCGATGTAGTTTTTTTGTTGATAGACGTTCATATTATCTCCCGGTAGTAAACTGAAGACTTCAGCTAGCAATAGTTGTTATATAGCAAGCTCTGTACCGGAATGGTAAGTGTGATGTTTTTACAATTAAAACAGGTTGTTAGGTGTTTGTGTTGCGTTATTTTACTTTGACTAATGCTGAGTATTCTCATTATGCAGTGATTTTCGTAACTTGGTTTGTATTTTGCTAATGCTGCCGGTTTGACAGCATAATATTTTAAGCATAAATTAATGGTGTATGAAAAACGTACACAGATGTGTTTTTTATATTCAATAGCACCAATGGAATGAACATGTTATCCAGCTAAAATTCTTTAGATGGTAAATAAAAGGAAATTATCATGTCAAAACTTATTTTATCGCTCGATGGTGGTGGTATTCGTGGCGCGGCAACCACACAATTTTTATTTAACGTTGAGCAGCAATTACAAACGCGTGGGAGAACGCTGCGCGATTGTGTCGATTTTTATGCAGGAACCAGTACTGGCAGTATTATTGCGTTAGCACTGGCAACCACTGATATGTCAATCGCTGACATCAATGAATTATATAACGTTGAAACCGGCCAGAAAATTTTCACAAAAAATAGAGGCTGGTTAGAGATTGATGGTATTAATGCGCCTAAGTATGAGGGTAAAGATAAAACCCAAGTGTTGCAGGAAAAATTTAAGCAAGCGACATTAGGAAATGTACCAGCAGGCAAGCATGTTTTAGCTGTGAGCTATGCAATAGAACAACGTAGTCCGATGATTATAAAATCGACCAATGCAGCATGTCGAACATTACTTGCTAGTGAGGTTGCTGATGCTTCAAGTGCCGCGCCAACCTATTTTCCAACCAAAGAGTTAACGGTGCCACCAAGCCAAGATGAAGAGTGGCTGATCGACGGTGGCGTTATTGCTAATAATCCGGCGATGTGTGCTATTGCTGAAGCGAGACGTTGCTGGCAACAACAGTCACTTAGTGATTTACGCATGTTATCTATTGGTACCGGTTTTATGACCCGTAAGATTAATGGGCCTGATTCGCAAGGGTGGGGTGCAACACAGTGGATGATGAAGGGGAAAATATTAGATATTCTCAGTGATGAACGGGTGGTGGCGTATCAAGGGATCACGCTGATGGATCGCGGTAGCTATATTCGGGTAAATGCTGATCTTATAAAGCAGCCAGGATTACCCACACCGCCTGATGATGCAATGGATGATGTTAGTAAAAAGAATATTAAACGCTTGAGAGCCTTGGGAGATTTTTGGTTTGAACAGTATGGCAGCGCGGTAGTTAACTTGTTGCTGAATGATTATCAAGGGCCATCACTTGATCGTATTGATGCTAAGACCGGTCAGCCCATTGAGCAGCAATAGCAATGTAATTGATACGATTAATTTGTTTACCGTTATTCGTTTCGTTATTTGTTTAGTTAATGTTATCGCAATAATATCGTTAAGGTTATCGTCAATAGTATTGTTAATCGTATCGTCGAAAAAGAAGACTACTTATAAGTACCAGTGGCAGATATTAGTAATCAGTCACTGGCTATTCTCTTGATAAAAAAACACTATATTTATGGAAAAATCAACAGGTTATTAGTCCATCTAAATCCATTAAGAATACGGTTTAATTATAAAGTTATTTTCTGTTATTAAGTACCTGTTAATTATTCTAATTATCATTAAATAACAGTATACTAAAACCATTAAGTTTTCTGATGAATTACGCTGTGATTCATCAGCAACAAGCGATGGGGTAATATGACAACACAAAAAACATGGACACTGAAAAGCATTGCGAAAGAGCTTGGGGTGTCTAATGCTACCGTTTCCAATGCGTTCAGTCGTCCCGATCAATTATCTGAAAAACGGCGCAACGATATTCTCGCCTCGTGTAAAAAACTCGGTTATTCAGGTCCAAACAAAGCCGCTCAATCGTTACGTAAGGGAAAATTTAACATTGTCGCCCTCGTTTTACCAGACAGCGTTGAGTATATGGTTACCGATCCCGTCGCCAGTAAATTTGTTAAAGGCGTTTCATCTATTTTAGAAAAGAATAAAGTGAACTTATTACTCTTTTCTGGGATATCAGAAAACATTAACGCGGTCGCTGATTTTGTTGATGGCTTCATCTGTTACGGTAGTCCGCGCAACACCGATCTTATTGAGCAACTGCGCTTAACTCATAAAAAAGTGGTCACCGCTGATTTTGATATTGACCGTAAAGCCTCGGTGAGCATTGATAATGAAACCGCCGCCTACGAAATAGCTAAATTAGCGGTGAAGTCTGCGAAAGATAGCATTGCGGTTATGGGCTTACGCTTACTTGATACCGATTTAACTTGTCGTGTTTACGATACCCCTAATGTTGATATTCATTGCTCTATAGCTCATCAGCGTTTGATCGGTTACAAAAAAGCGATTACTGAGCGTGGCGCTGATTTACCGACCGATAGAGTGTGGAATATCCCCGAAAGTAGCCATCACTTTGCTGCTATTGCAGTGAAAGAAGCGTTGAATTCATCACCGCGCCCCAATGTAATTATTTGTATGAGTGACTTAATTGCCTTAACCGCTCTACAAGAAATAAATGCTATAGGTTTATCGGTGCCTGATGATATTCGCGTGGTTGGCTTTGACGGTATTGATGAATCGGTACGCTCAATTCCCCCCCTAACAACAGTGCATCAAAATAGTGAAGAAAAAGGCATAAAGGCTGCTGATTTATTTATTCAAAAAGCCACTCATGCAGAGCAAATTTCGTATAGAATTGAGCCCGGTCAAAGCTGCTAACGCAATTATTTGTAGTCGCGGATCATGACACGCTTACGAGTATTGATATTATTAGAGTCGATCTTAAGGAGCTAATCGGCCGCTTTAATGCGCCGGTTTAATGTTATTGGGTAGGTTATTACTTGAGCTGATACCAGAGTTTTTTATCGGCTAATGGTGTTAGTGGTGGTAATAACGGGTTATGTAACTGGATAATATTTCGTTCACTCAGCTTGCCGCTGGTAAATAATTCATTATTTAGATGATAGTGGCTAAATAATTGTTCAAAGGAGTCGTCGGCTATAGCAAGTGCTAAGCCTGTTGCTATTCGCTCGGCAAGTTTAGTGTTGGTTAAGTTAACAAAAAAATACACCGGCGAAGGGTAATAGATCAGGGTGTGCTGTTCTATCATTAATTCTGCCGCGGCGAGGGTGGCTAATTCTCGCCAAGCTTCACTAACGCCTCTAGGGAAATAATCAAAACGGCCAGCTTTAAGCATGCTAAACAAACCATCGTAGGTGGTCGCTGTAGCCACCTTGAGATTGTTGGCTCTTAATATCGTGGTATCAGGCCAATCGTGCCCTTGCCCCGCTTTAAACTGCTGTAAATCTTCAAGGGTATTAATGGTAAATTTATGCTGATCTTGCTTTCTGATCAATAACACTCTAAATCCTAGCAGCCCCTTTAATAAAGGAAGACGTATTGGTAGTAGTTGTTGCTCACGTGATTTAGAGGTAACGGCCCATATCACATCTATTTTCCTCCCTAAAGCAAGCTGCCTAATGGCTCGACCTTGCTGCATGTTATTTGAAGAAGCTTTTAATTGGGGCTGCGATAGCTTACTTTCAGTTTTTTCAAGTACTAGCGTTAACAGTTTTACGAAATATTCATGACGAGGATCATTATCGCTTTCGGGTTTAACGTAGGTAATAGCAGGATCACTGGCAAAGCAGGAAGTTGCTACCAAAGTAGTTCCTACTAGGTTTATAGCGGTGAGCGCCATCAATAGAAAACGATACGTCATTAATTAACCCATTTATTTTTATCGAGAAAATAAAGAGTAATGGTTGATAGGTATCAGTATAGATAGAAAAGCACAAAAATGACTTTTGTGCTTTTATTTAGGTGCATTTACTTAGCTACATTCACTTAGCTATGCTATGTACCATTAATGCCAGTTACTACAACAGGGTAACTGACTTTAGCCTAGTGAATTAACCGGCTAATAGGGCGTGTAGATCCGTTTGAGTAGACAGATCTTGATTAGTCACGGTAATCACCGCTGTATTATCCACTAAATTGACCGATAATTGTGCTGAGTTGTCGCCATTGTTCCAGTTCATATTAAGCTCGTTGTGCTCAAACGACAGCGTAAATTCACCATTAAATGCGTTGCTGCTATTACGGATAGTAATAAGTTGCGTTAAGGCTTTAGTGATTGGCTTTTGTAAAGCGGCTTCAATACGCTCTTTATTTAAGTGTGGGCGGTTAATATCTCTACCAACCTGAGTATTCGCTAATAATTCCATGTCATTGGTTTCAGCTAATAAACCGGCGTAATACACTTGCGGGGTACCTGGGGCAAAAAACTGTAAAGCACGTGCAAGTAAGTAATCAAAATCATTTTTACCAAGGGCATCATAATAAGTACAATTTACTTGGTATAAATCCACATTACTGGCAGCTGCGCCGGTGGCTAATTTACTTTCACCGGCACTTTTTACATGAATTTTTTCAACCAGTGCGTCAATTTCATCGTTAGTTAATAAGCCGGCTTTACCGTCCATTGGGCCAACATCAATGATACCAATACCGTCATGCGTATCTAGCACGGTAATACAGTTTCTTGGTGAAATGGTTAGCCAGTTTGTTAACGCACTAAAATCTTTATTGAAAATACTGTGTAAAATTAATGGCGGTAGTGCAAAGTCATATACTTTGCCAACACGCTTGGCGATTTCAATTTGTGTTTGATAATACGAGTGTATTTCTACTAAGGTATCAATACCGACCTTGTTAGCTCTTTCTGATAAGTCATTAATAAAATCAAAAGTATCGTCAAGCATGAAACAGCTAGTACCTGCTTTTTTAATGGCGTAACCGGCAGCATCTAAACGGATTATTTTGATATTACTTTGCGAGAACTCAGTCAAAATACGGTCTAAATAATCTTGTCCACCCGGTGAAGCAACATCAATATCAATTTGATTATCGGTAAACGTGGTCCAGAAATCTGCAGACTCACCGTTGGGTAGCGCAAATTCAGTAAAACAGCTACCTGGTCTAGGGCGATAAATCTTCGCTTGGTTTTCTTTACTTAAGCCATCAGGGAACACACTGTCTTTGGTTAAGAATAAATCCCAATACTGAGAATCTTTACCTTTGGCTAACACATCTTGGAACTCAGGTGACTGTGCCGACATATGGTTAACAATTAGATCAGCCATCACGTCAAAGCCTTCACCTAAACTCTTCACGTCATCCCAAGAGCCTAAACGGCTATCTACTTGGGCATGGTCAATAGGATCAAAACCAGCATCACTACCATCAATAGGGTAGTAGAACGGCAACAAATGTACCCCGGAGAATAAATTTGATAATTGGTCATTAAGTATATTGTTAAGTTCATTAATATTTGAACCCGTTAACCTATCTACATAGGTTATCAACTGGACATTGTTTTTCATAAGTTAGCCATTA
>Ga0105356_10003719_pt1 | contig 14899 bp, 10 predicted proteins | sample GOMGulsemesocosm_3_FD_83502 | JGI IMG/M metagenome (GOLD analysis project Ga0105356, IMG submission 83502) | Methane-oxidizing microbial communities from mesocosms in the Gulf of Mexico - GOM9D Gulf of Mexico | ecosystem: Environmental > Aquatic > Marine > Cold seeps | place: Gulf of Mexico...
ATTTTATAGGTTACATACTCTTGCAAAAGTCCTTGTGCATTTGCCTTGTTATATTTGATATCAAATGCAATCCCTTTCAATTTCCCTGATTCAATTCCCAAATTTTCCAAAGTCGTAGTAAGTGTAATTGTATAAACACCTTCACTTTCAACAATATCTGTTATCTCCAAACGATTGCTATCCTCTCCTATAATCAAAGAAACATTTGATGGCATTGTTGAAGTCTTTACTTTCAAAACAACCGGGTTTCCTTTGGTATAATGCCCTTCCTTTAAGGGGTTGTAATCCAAAGCTATCAATTCATCAGCCGTAAAAGGCACACCTGTTTCTGGATTGTCTGGATATGTCATCTCTGCCTCTGGGAACACATGTTGTACCTGAACTACATCATACTTATCTTCATCACAACTACCAATTATCAACAATAGAAAAGTTAGTAATGTGAAATATTTTATTTTATTCATAATTAAATTTTTATATTAATTAAACAGTAAACTGAATTACAACCTCTTCGAAACCTCCCCACAGCAAGTTTTCTTTGAGCTGTAATTAGCGTACATCCCACCATACTTTATCTAACAAACCGTTACCATAAGTATTCACTGCGGCTGTATAATTTGTTGGATTTAATTCTTTCTCACTAGTAGGATACTCTACTCTTCTAGGGAAAATTCCTTCTGTAGTTCCTAAACGATATCCAACTTCTATAGTTTGTAAATTTCCTTGAGCATCTAACCTTTGAATAGTACCTGATGCGCTACGTTGTGCTATGGCAGGATATCCTGTTCTTCTCATTTCAGCATAAGCCTCATGTCCATTTGTATACAAAGAAATCCATTTTTGAATAGCAATTTGTTTCAATTGATTCTCTTCATTTCCTGACAAAGTAGCTTCTGGTGTTGCCAAATACGTAGTAATATCTGCTTCAGCAACTCCCCATTGCTCCATACTTGCACGAATACCTTTTCTATATTCGACATTGGCATTTCCTGAACCAATACTAGCCAAAGCTGCTTCTGCTTTCAAAAAATTAACCTCAGAATAAGTCATTAAATAGGCAGGAAAAGTTCTGTCTTGCCACATTTTTGCACTGCGAGTAGACTGAGCTCCGTCGTCAAAATTCACATTCAATCCATTTACTTGTCCTTGATAAATTGTTTTATTTAAGCCTGCTGGGTCTGCATAAGCAAATTTTCTAGGATCTGAGCTTTCTCTTAATTTCTTAAACATCAATTCACTCACAAAACGATTACTAGGGCTCGTAGTACTGAAAAAACCACTAGAATTACTTGCTTCGCTTCCTGGATATTTGAAATTCCATGAATCCTCATTTGAGGACATCAATGTAGCTGATAAACTTTCAGTAATTACCTTACTTGCTGTTACAGGATCTACAAACCTCATACGCATTCCAATACGTAATTTTAGAGAATTTGCAAATACAACCCATTTTGAAGAATTCCCACTATAAACTAAATCAACACCAGGTCCATACACTCCAGAAGATCCTGAATTAATTGTAGCAACCGCCGCATCCAATTCTTTAACAAGGTCTTTATAAATAACCTCTTCACTATCATATTTTGGTTGTGGAAACTTCAAACCTTGACCTCCTTCAAAATAAGGTATTGCTCCAAAAAGGTCTACCAATCTTTGATAATAAATAACTCTCAATATCTTGGCCACCCCATTGTTTACTACATTTGAGCTGTTACCAGATTCTCCTGTCAACTCTATGAGCTGATTTACATTTTTTATACTTGAATACATTCCCCATTTACTCGCCGTTCCTACTTCGTAAGCAGCAATACCACTAGGAAAAGCAAAACCAAACAAATCTGAAATGATAGCCATGGTTTCATTATTCGTTTCCGAAGCAATATTCGTTAACAGACCTAAAAACATATTGTCAACTGGAATCACTTCTGCTGATGGCGTATTTGGATCTGTATTGATCTCATCAAAATCTTTTTCACAACTTGTAAATACGATAACAGACAGCACCAACAGTACTTTACCTATACTTCTTTTTATACTTTTTTTCATCTCTCCGTAGTTTTAAAGTTCTAATTTTAAATTAAATCCATACCTTCTTGTTCCTGGCAAAGCATTTCCTTCAAGACCTTGTCCATTCCCACTACTAACATTTGATTCCGGATCAAAATCTTTTGTGTTTTTATGGAAGAAAAATAAATTTCTACCTACAATTGAAATTGAAACATTTCTAAATGGTAATTTTTTCAGTGATTTTTGAGGTAAATTATACGACAAGGATACTTCTCTTAATTTCACATAACTAGCATCTTCTACAAAAGGCTCTACAATACCACTTTTAAAAAGATTTTCGTGATACACTCTTGGGCTTGCGTAAAAATTATTCAATTCGCCTCCAATTTGTTTTCCACTAGCGTCTGTTGGTAAATTTTGATCTTGTACGACTGCATTGTCATTTGTCCAATACGGTATTCCTCCAAAATTACTTCCAGGTAAAGAACTTCTTCCAGAACCATTTGTAAGTGATAAAAATTCAGGAGAATTATAAAACGCCTCTCTACCTGCAATTGAGTTTACATGTGTTCCGGCTCTTCCCATAGTTCTAGCTGTATTATTAATTATCAAACCTCCTTTTCTTATATCAATTAAAAAACTCATTCTAAAGTTTTTATATCTAAAAGAATTTGTTATTCCAGCCAACCAATCAGGGTTCGCATTTCCAATTAATACTTGTTCTGTTCCTAAAGGATTTCCTTTTGAATCAACGACAACAAGACCTTCATTATTTCTTTGAAATTTTCGACCATAAATAACTCCGTAAGGTTGTCCTTTTTCTGCTCTAAAATTAATTCCATTTCCTCCTGAAAGATTTACAAAACCAATGTTCACGAAATTGACATCCTCATCACTTAATACTTCAATTACTTCTGAATTGTTTTTGGTGAAATTAATAGAAGTGTCCCATGAAAAATTATCTGTTTCAACTGGTGTTCCAGATACCAACAATTCAATCCCTTTATTTTGAACATCTCCGGCATTTACCACTCTATTTGTAAACCCTGTAGATTCAGGAACTCCTACATTAACAATTTGATTTACGGTATTGGATTTGTACCAAGAGAAATCAATAGCAAATCGATTATTAAAGAAACTTAAATCAGTTCCTAACTCAATCGATGTAGTTATTTCGGGCTTCAAATCTGCCAATGGTATCGTTCCATCCAATCCAATTGTCAATTGAGTTCCAAACCTTCCTGTACTAATACCAGGTGCCAATCTATAAGGATCGGTTCCATTACCTACCTGAGCCCATGAAGCTCTAAGTTTCCCTAAGCGCATAAAATCTCTGTCTATTTCAAATGCATCTGAAAACACGAAGCTTCCTGCTACAGATGGATAAAAGAAAGAACGATTGGCTGCTGGTAATGTTGACGACCAATCATTTCTACCAGTAACATCCAAAAATGCAAGGTTTTTATACCCTACTTGTCCTGCAAAATAAATTGAATTTACATCCATCTGACTTCTATACAAATTTCCTCTGCTGATGTCTTCAAAATTATTAACTGCAAAAAAGTCTGGAATGATAAAACGACTTGCACTCACTGAAGTTGATCTACTTTCTGACCTAAAATGATTTCCTCCCAAATTCATTGTAACAGAAACATCTTCTGATAACTCTTTATTATAAGACACCAAAAAGTCAGCATTCAAATCCGATCTAAAATCAGTTGATTCAGAATAACTTCCTTCATAATTCAATCTTAAAGCTCCTTTTGCTTTTTTTGAATTTGCAAAAACCATAGATTGGTCTAAACCAACACGTACCATTGCCGTCAATGCATCCGTAATTTTATATTTCAAAGAAGCAAATCCAGTATAATTATTTCGTTCATCTTGATTCGTGTGATTATTCACCATCCAATATGGATTTCCTACCCAAGGGGCTTTTGGCCCTAATGGATCCCATAAACCAAGATATGCCGGGTTTGAAGGATCTCTTCTTTCTTTAGAAATATTAAAAGCTGTAATACCTGCTGGTGGCCAAGCTGCTGGGTCATAAGCCGGATTTAAATAATCCTTCAAAAATGAATTGCTAATACTACGTGGCATCATATTTAAAATCCAAGGAATACTGCTCCTACCTGCAGATACTGTTCTATTATCTACAATTTGATTCACATACGTTATTTTACCATCAAGCGTCAACTTATCTGCAATTTCTGTAGACATCCTTAACGTAACCGTACTTCTATTTTGTTTGCTGTTTGGAACAATACCTTCATTCTTTAAGTTGGTAAACGAAGCTCTTACTTTTGTTTTTTCTGTCCCTCCATTGATAGAAACAGAATTAGATAAGGTTGTTCCCATTCTATAAAAGTTTTTTGCAAAATTTGGAGTTGCAGCATACTTTCCTATAGTATAATAAGAATCCCATTGTCTATAGGTTTGCCCATTTAATTGTGCTCCCCAACTTTTATCATCACCTACTCTATTTATTTCAATACCATTCGCATCTTCATAAGCCAATTCTGGATTTAAATCCCATCTTTTTCCAGAAATAGAACCTCCTCTACCAGCACCATATTTATTTTGATACTGAGGAAATATATAAGCTTCTTCTACCATGGTGTTGGAATTTATTGTTACCCCTAAACCTTGACCTATTTTACCACTTTTTGTCGTAATTAAAATAACCCCATTGGCCGCTCTAGAACCATACAATGCAGCTGCACTAGGTCCTTTTAAAACTGACATAGATTCTATATCCTCTGGATTTATATTTGCTGAATGATCATTTCCAGTATCGACCCCAGAAGACCCAAACTCATCTCCATAAGCAACATCAGAAGAACTACTTCTCATTGGAATTCCGTCTATCACATATAGGGGTTGATTGTTTCCTCCAAAAGAACTGTTTCCTCTAATCACTACACGACTTGAACTTCCAACCCCATTGGCTGTTGTATTGATCTGTACTCCGGCTACTTTACCTGAAAGACTATTTAATACATTCGTTGCCTTGACATCGTTAAAATCGGCTCCAGAAATTTCTGTTACGGCATATCCTAAGGCTTTCTTTTCTTTCTTTATTCCCAATGCAGTAATAACTACCTCTGCTAGTTTGGCTGCATCTTCTTTCAAGACTACATTGATAATTCTTTGTGAATTGAAACGAACTTCTTTAGGTTGGTATCCTATAAATGAAAACACCAAAGTACTTCCCCAGAAATTGTCAAACTGTAGTTTCCATCAAAATCTGTAGTTGTACCTTCTTTACCATTCTTTATTTGAATGTTCGCTCCTGGAAGTAATTCTCCATTTTCGTCTGATACTGTTCCTGTTATCGTTTTTTTAGATTGTGATAAAATTGAAAGAACAATTTGTTTTTTTACAATCTTGAATCTAATTTTTGTTCCTTTAAATAACTTCTCTAAGGATTTATCAATCGATTCATTTTTTAAACTAAGGTTTATTTTTTTAGTAAAATCAAACTGAGAAGCATCATACATAAAAGTGTAATCAGTTTGTTTTTCTACAGCCTCCATAACTTTTTTTAAAGAGGTGTTTTCTAAGTTTAAGTTCAGCTTTGTTCCTTGAGCATAGGCCGTGGAAAAACCTAATTGAAACAAAATCAAAAAAACAAAGAATCTATAGGTTTTTGCAATAATTGACTTTTTATTGCTCCTAGTAATATTATTGTTCATATTTTTGTAATTATAATGGTTGGTTGATATTTGTATTACACAGTGAACTGCTAATTTTACATATGTAATATAATATTTAACTAATTATATACCTAAAGAGTACTATTGTTCGTCTTTGGGTTGAGGTAAGGAGGTTGTTACTTCCTTGCCTTATTTTTTTGTGATCATTTTGTCATTTCGGTTGGTTATAGTTAATATTTCGGTTTAATTAATACTTCATCACCATTTGTAATAGTGTATTTTATTGGTGTAATCAAAGAAATTAATTCTAACATTTCTCTAAGACTTTCTGTTTTTAATGTAAAGTTGTACTTCTGACTATTTTTAAAATTTCCTTTCAATTCAATTTGAACACCATACCATCTTTCCAATTTCTCAACGAGTTCTTTTAAAGATTGGTTTTGAAAAATCAACTTACTCTTTGTCCAAATCATTTCATTTTCTACATTTATATTACGTAGCACAATACTTTGATTTTCTTTATTATAAAATGCTCCTTCTCCTGGTCTTAATTCTGTAAGTTTAGATTTATCAGTGCCACTTGCTACTTTTACAGAACCTCTAAGTAAAGCTACCTCAACATTTTCAGCTTCCCCATATGCGTTTACATTAAATGCTGTACCATATACTTTTACATCCAAGTCTTTAGTTACTACAGAAAATTGCAAATCTTTATTTTTTACAACATCAAAAAAACCTTCTCCTTCTAAATATACCGTTCTATGTTTATTTGCAAAATCTGAAGCATATTTTAGAGAAGAATTGGAATTCAACCATACTTGTGTTCCATCAGGAAGTACCACTTTTGATTTGTGTCCTTTTAAAGAACTTAATTCATGAAAAGTTATAGGGTCTTCATACCTTAAACTTGTCAATAATTCAGATTGCCAAACAAATATTCCTATTAATAAAACAGCAGCTATAGATGCAACTCGTTTGAAATTTCTAAACAAACGTAATTTGGTTTCACTTCTACTATTTTCCATACGTTCCTCAATTCTCTCCCAAGCCATTTCTGTTTGAAAATCGCAATTTCCATTTTTTTCAAACTCGCTTCTTTGGCCAACAAAAAACATATAATTTTCTTCTTTCTCCAACAACCACTTTACCAGTGTACTTTCCTCTATTGGTGAAATTCTTCCTTCAAAATACTTGGTTGTAATTGCTTTTATATATGTCTGATCCATTTTTCTTTCCCTTTAGTACTCTTAGTACAACCTCATTTTTCAAAACCCTACCTCTTCAAAAAAAAACATTCTTTTTATAAAACCTTTTTTTCAAAATAACGCAACAAAAACAACTGTAAAACAAGAGGATACAAAACAAATCTAAACACAAAAATCACACCTCATTTCAATAATTCTACACCTAAAGTCCAATTTCAATAAAAATTAATCTACTTTTGTTTCTCACTTATTTCATAAATTTGAATGAATCTCTCATCATAGAACAACTTATTAATGGTGATAAAAAATCTTTTGAAATCATCTTTAAAACATATTACAAACGATTGTATCAATATGCTTTGAAATATATCAATGATCCTATTAAAGCTGATGATATGGTACAAGATTGTTTTTTTCACCTTTGGGTAAAAAGGAGTCAAATAGATGCATCAAAGCCTATTCGGAATTATCTATTTATAATTACAAAAAACAAATGTCTTAATTGGATCAAAGCAAATAATATTAGATACCAACACAAAGAAATATGGAAGCTATCTAAAATCAATGAACAATTACAACAACTTGATTTTATGAAAGATGAAGAAGAAAGTTTGTTTGAATTGATGTATAAAGATTTACTCATTCAAATTGAAGAGCTTCCTGAACAATGTCAAAAAGTATTCAAACTTTCTCGTTTTGATAATTTAAAAAACAAAGAAATAGCGAATGAACTGAATATATCCATAAAAACGGTAGAAAAACACATTTCCAAAGCCATCAAACAATTAAAAAGTAACCTTGTAACTTTTCTATTATAAATACATGCAAAAAACATCAGATCTCATTGTATTCAAAAGCAAAACTATTTGACTTTCTATGTTCAATTAATTTTACAAGACATCAACTAAATTATGAAAAAAGGCAGGACAACAATAAAAGATATAGCTAGAGAACTTCAAATTTCTGCCTCCACTGTATCGAGGGCTCTTAATGACCACCCAGGTATCAAGGACGAAACCAAATTATTAGTTAAGAACCTAGCCAAAAAATTAGACTACCAACCCAATCTACTCGCATTAAGCTTATTGCAAAAAAAAACAAATACCATTGCGATAATAGTCCCAGAGATCACAAGTCATTTCTTTTCTTCTGTAATTACTGGAATTCAAGATACTTTTAAAGAATCTGGATTCAACATTATGATTTGTCAATCTAATGAATCATATATTGAAGAAGTTTCAATTGTTGAAAATTTACTAAGAGTACGTGTAGATGGTGTTTTGGTATCACCTTCCTCAACTACTCACAAATATGATCATTTTTTAAAACTTAAAAACAATGGAATTCCACTTGTGGTTTTCGATAGAGATTGCCCAGGGTTAGAAGTAGATAAAGTCTTAGTGGATGATTATGATGGTGCATTTCAAGCCGTCGATTACTTAATCCAATCAGGATGTAAAAAGGTTGCTCATCTTGGCGGGCCTCCCAACCTATCTACTACCAATCATCGTTTACAAGGTTATTTAGATGCCCTAAAAAAAAACAACATGCCTGTCAACGATTCTTATATTCTTCATGTATCCGGCTTTACTCATGAAGATGGCATCAAACCCTCTGAACTTCTTTTAAATTCAAAAAACAGACCCGATGCTATTTTTGCTATGAATGATTGCATTGCAATTTCTGCAATGCATGTTGCAAAAAAAATGAATCTAAAAATACCTGAAGAAGTTTCAATTATTGGCTTCGATGACGAACCACATTCTAGCTACTTCACCCCTTCCTTATCTACACTTTGGCAACCTGTATACAGTATGGGAATGTTGGCTGCTAGGATTTTACTTAAATACCTAAATAGCCCAGAGGAAATAACCAAGTTTCGCAAAGAAATTTTCAAACCAGAGCTTGTTATCAGAAACTCTTCTAAAAAGGTTTAGTCAATTCAATCTTATGGCATTACAGAGACAACCTCTAGGCCAATCAATATACAATTTTACACAAATTTTTATGCAAACCTTTGCATTGTATTTCATCTAATAATCTTCTTGATAATCAATATTTTATCGTTTTTTTATACAAGAAATTAAATAAACGATCTTTTTTAGAACTATAAAAACATTTTGTATATGCCAATCAATAAGTTTTTTATCAAAAGTATTACAATCTTTTTATTATTTATTATTACTACCAATTGCGACAAAAAACCTCCATTAAAATTAAACCAAATACAATTATTAGGAAGTCATAATAGCTATAAAAAACGCATTCAAAAAGAACTTTGGCAGCTTATTTATTATAAAGATTCAATTCAAGCACTTGAACTTGATTATGGACATATTTCACTAATTAATCAATTAAACAAAGGACTTAGAAGTTTAGAATTGGATGTTTTCTATGACCCTGAAGGGGGGCGATTTACTTCTCCATTGGGTCAAAAATTAATTTCACAACAAAATCAGACTCCACTTCCTTTTGATACCAACGAACAAATGAAAACCCCAGGTCTAAAAGTTTTTCATATCCAAGACATAGACTACAGAAGCCATTGTCTTTTATTTAAAACAGGCCTGAAACAATTAAAAAAATGGTCACTAAATAACCCCAACCATCTTCCCATAATTATAACAATGAACGCGAAAGACGAGATAATAGATCTTCCAGGGTTCACACCTCCTTTGGTTTTTGATGAAAAAGCATTAAATGTAATTGACGAAGAAATCCGTAGCATCTTTTCTGAATCTCAATTAATTACACCTGATTTTGTTAGAGGAAAATTTAAAACACTTGAAACTGCGATTCTTACCAACGGCTGGCCAACAATTAATGAATCAAAAGGAAAATTTCTTTTTGTTTTAGACGAAGGTGGAGAAAAACGTAAAAACTATTTAAAAAACCATCCTTCCTTACAGGGCAGAGTACTGTTTACCGTTTCACCTCCTGGAAACCCAGAATCTGCTTTTTTAATAATAAACAACCCAATCCAAGATTTAGAATCTATACAAAACTTTGTGAAATTAGGCTATTTGGTTCGAACTAGAGCGGATGAAGGTACTTGGGAAGCTAGAAAAAATGACTATACAAGATGGAAATCAGCTCTAAAAAGTGGAGCTCAAATAATTAGTACAGATTATTATGAAAAAGACACTTTTTTCAATACAGGTTATCAAATTAAACTTGACAACGAGTTAAACTATATTACAAACCCTATCAACAAAAACACAAAACACTAACCACACATTTACAACAGACTACAGTAAAACACCCAACCTAACAACAATTTAATCATGCAAACGTTTGCATAGATTTCATCTCCTTTTTCATGAAAGATACCGAAAAAATGTTGTTGCTTTGAATAGACTAAAACTGTCTTAATTCTTTTTAAAACTCCACTATTATGTTGGTTTCACCAAAAGTATTTTATGATAACTGTTACGGAAAATATGCCATAGCCGCCGTTAATGTTTTTACAATGGAGCAAGTTCATGGTTTATTCAGAGCAGGGCAAAAAGCAGATGCTCCTTTTATTATTCAAATGACACCAGTGGCAAGAAATTATGCTGGAGCTAATATGCTATTGGCAATGATTGAAGCCGCATCCAAAATATATCCAAAAGCCATATACGCAATCCATTTAGATCATGGAAATGAAGCACATGCTTTTGATGCTATAGCATCCGATAAATACAATTCAGTAATGATTGATGCATCGCACGATGCTTTTGAAGAAAATATGAATAGAACTAAAAGAGTGGTTCAAGAAGCACATAAAAAAAATGTGTTGGTTGAAGCAGAATTAGGAGTTTTAAGTGGAATTGAAGATGATATTTCAATCGATGAAAAACAGGCAAAATATACACAACCAGAAGAAGTTGTTGAATTTGTAAAACAAACCAATTGTGACAGTTTAGCCGTTGCTGTAGGAACAAGTCATGGAGCTTATAAATTTTCGGGTGGGCAAGGAATTCAGTTTGACATTCTAGAAGAAATTCAAAATAAATTGCCAAATTTCCCAATTGTACTTCATGGAGGGTCTGCAGTAAATAAAGAAGAGATTTCTAAAATAAATGAGAATGGTGGACAGCTTAATGAAGGTGCTGCTGGAGTTTCTCCTAAAGAAATTGTAAAATCTATAAAATATGGTGTTTGCAAAATAAATATTGCAACAGATATTAGATTGATTTGGACAAGGGTACACAGAGTTTTTTTTAAAGAAACACCAGAGTTATTTGATCCAATTATTCCTGGAGAAGTATTTATGCAGGCATATGAAGATTTCATGTTAGATAAATTCGAGCTTTTCGGAGCAACAGGTAAAGCTAGTAAACTGACATTTTAACAATAAAAAAACACAAATGAAACACGAATCCCCATTATTGATAAAAGCCAAAGAAGGAAAAGGAATTTACCATAGTATTACACCAGAATCAGCAAATTGGAATTCACTTCATTTTGAAGCCAGAGAAATGGATTTGAATGAGGAATGGAAACACAATACAGAAGATAACGAAATGGTGATTGTGTTGTTAGGTGGAAATTATAAAATAGAGAGTAATAAGGGAAATTGGGAAACTATAAACGGTAGAAAAGATGTTTTTAGCGGAGTTGCTCATACGCTGTACCTTCCAAGAAATACAGAGTTTACTTTAATCGCTACCAGTGAAAAATTAGATATTGGATACGGATGGTGTACGTCTGATGAAGATTTTCCGGCAAAATTTGTAACTCCAGAAGAAACTCCGGTAGTTATTTTTGGAGGAGACAATGCAACGCGTCAGTTTAACGATTTAGTACCTCCCGGTTTTGGATGTAGTAAAATAGTTTCTAGAGAAGTGTATACACCTTCTGGTAATTGGAGTTCATTTCCTGCTCACAAGCATGATGAAAGAATTCTTGATGACAAAGGAAACGTTATAGAACCAATTCAAGAAGAAACTTATTTCTATAAATTCGAAAAGCCAGGAGCCTACGCTATTCAGCAAGTATACACTCTTGATAGATCATTGGACGAAATGGTAAAAGCAAAACACAATGATGTTGTTTTGATTCCAAAAGGGTTTCATCCAGTAGTTGCAGAACATGGTTTTAACTGTTATTACCTTAATTTTTTAGCAGGAACAGATCAATGCTTAGCAAATACAACAGACCCAGATCATGAATGGATTTATGATTCTTGGGAATCTCAAGACCCAAGATTACCAATAGTAACTGCAGAAATGAACAAACAAAATAGAGTACCAAAACTATAGAATATGATGAAAAATAAAAAATACGATATACTGACTTTTGGACGTTCTTCAATTGATTTGTATTCTCAAAATATAGGAGCTGCTTTTAATGATATCAAAGGATTTGATGCATTTGTAGGAGGTTCGCCTTTGAATATTGCTGTGGGCTGTGCAAGACTGGGTGTAAATGCAAGTTTATTAACAGCTGTTGGTAATGACAAGGTTGGAGAATTTATTGTAGATTTTCTAAATAGAGAAGGTGTAAATACAGATTGTATTCCGGTGGTAAACTCAGCAAGAAGTAGTGCTGTAGTTTTAGGGATTGAGCCACCTGATAAATTTCCATTAGTTTTTTATAGAGACAATGCAGCTGATAGTCAAATTACAATTGATGATGTAATTAAAGCAAATGTTGAAGACTATAAAATTTTATTAATAAATGGAACAGCATTGAATGTTGACCCCAGTAGAAGTGCAACCTTTTTCGCAACAGAAGTAGCAAATAAAAATAATGTTGATGTGGTTTTAGATCTTGATTTTAGAGCAGATCAATGGCACGATTACAGAGCTTTTGGCTTGACTGTTAGATCCATTTTACCTAAAGTAAAAATAGCAATTGGTACAGAAGAAGAAATTTTAGCGGCTACTTTAAGTGATGCCTCCCAAGTTTTAATTAAAGATCAACAAATTTCAGCACCAGAAATCACAGGAGATATTGAAGCTTCAATTCAACAATTACTTTCATCTGGTATTGAAACTTTATTGGTAAAAAGAGGAGAAAATGGCGTAAGTATATACAAACAAGACGGAAGCAGAGAAGATGTTCCTGGGTTTTTAGTAGAAGTACTAAATGTTTTAGGTGCAGGTGATGCTTTTGCAGGAGGTTTTGTATACGGAATTTTACAAGGATGGGATTTATTCAAATCTTGTAGAATGGGTAATGCCAGTGGTGCACAAGTTGTAACAAGAAAAGGTTGTGCCAATTTTATGCCTAAACTAGAAGAATCATTGGCATTTATTGAAAGTCAAGGAGGCTTTTAATTGCTTATAAAATAAGCTGTATTGCAAGGAAAAGAAATAAAAACCCTGCAACCTAAAAACATAGATTAGATAGTAACCAGAACAATTCAGTTTATCAAAGACAAAAGGATTGTTTAGAAAAAAGAAACAACGTGAAAACTAAAAGACTAACAGTAGCCCAAGCCACAATAGAGTACTTGAAAAATCAGTATGTGGAAAGAGATGGTGAGCAAAATAAATTTTTTGCAGGATGTTTAGGAATATTTGGACATGGAAATGTTGCTGGACTAGGACAAGCATTGCACCAAAACCCAGACTTTCCTTTTTATGTATTTAGAAACGAACAAGGAATGGTTCATACTGCAGCTGCTTTTACAAAGGTAAAAAACAGAATGCAAACTTTTGCTTGCACAACTTCAATAGGTCCAGGTGCTACCAACATGGTAACTCCCGCAGCAGGTGCAACCATAAATAGACTTCCGGTTTTATTATTACCGGGAGATATTTTTGCAACAAGACAAGTAGCTCCTGTATTACAACAGTTAGAAGCTGCTAATTCACAAGATGTTTCTGTGAATGATTGTTTCAAACCTATTTCAAAATATTGGGATAGAATCAATCGTCCTGAGCAATTGATAACTTCTTTACCTGAGGTAATGAGAGTCTTAACATCTCCGGCAGAAACAGGTGCTGTAACTTTAAGTATTCCTCAAGATGTTCAGTCAGAAGCATATGATTTCCCTGCTGAAATGTTCGATAAAAAAGTTTGGTATATAGGTCGTCCTATGTCTGATGCTACTTTGTTAGAAAGAGCTATCGAAAAAATAAAAAATAGTAAATCACCAATTATTGTTGCTGGTGGAGGAGCAATTTATAGTGGAGCCACTTCAATATTAAAAGAGTTGGTAAACCGAACTGGAATTCCAGTTGCTGAAACTTATGGAGGTAAGGGATCGTTGAATTATGATGAGCCACAAAACCTTGGAGCAATGGGAGTAACAGGAACTCCAGGTGCAATTGAAATATCAAAAGAGGCAGATGTTGTAATTGGTATTGGAACACGGTATAGTGATTTTACAACAATTTCTAAATCGGCATTTCAAAATCCAGATGTTGAATTTATCAATATAAATATTACAGAATTTGACTCCTTCAAACATGGGGCTTTGCCATTGGTTGGAGATGCTAAAAGTATATTAGAACAAATTAATAGCGAATTGAAAGATTATAAAGTTGCCGATGCGTACAGAGAAAGAGTAGCGACACTTAATAAATCTTGGGATCAGTTTGTTTCTGATATTTATACGGAAAAGAATGAAAGTCCTGCTTTTCAAGGTGAAATTATTGGTGCTGTAAATTCATTTTCAGATCCAAAAGATATAGTTCTTTGCGCTGCAGGAAGTTTACCAGGTGATTTGCATAAATTATGGAGGACATCAAATCCAAAAGGGTTTCATTTAGAGTATGGATATTCTTGTATGGGATATGAAATAGCTGGTGGTCTGGGAGCAAAAATGGCAAATCCAGATAGCGAAGTTTATGTAATGGTAGGTGATGGCAGTTATTTAATGATGTCTCAAGAAATTGTAACTTCAATTCAAGAGCGGCAAAAAATGACAATCATATTGCTAAATAATGACGGTTACTCTAGTATTGGAAGCTTGTCAAGTTCTGTTGGAAGTGAAGGTTTCGGAACCTATTACAGATACAGAAATGAAGAAACCAAACAATTAGATGGAGGTTTGTTACCTGTAGATTATGCGGCTAATGCTGCCAGTATGGGAGC
>Ga0105356_10003720_pt1 | contig 14898 bp, 7 predicted proteins | sample GOMGulsemesocosm_3_FD_83502 | JGI IMG/M metagenome (GOLD analysis project Ga0105356, IMG submission 83502) | Methane-oxidizing microbial communities from mesocosms in the Gulf of Mexico - GOM9D Gulf of Mexico | ecosystem: Environmental > Aquatic > Marine > Cold seeps | place: Gulf of Mexico...
AAACGTTTACAGGCCAAAGCAAAACAAAAAATGCAGAGAGAACTCACAATAAGTATCAACAAAATTACTTAGGTATTCCTGTTTGGGGTCATCAAATAGCCGTGCATCGTGATGCTAAGAGTCAAATTTATGCGCTAAACGGCAAACAATTAAAGAACATTGAATTAGATGTTAAGCTTTCGGCCTCTGCATTAGCAAACACTAAGCCAAGTGAAGCGTTACAAACAACGCTCATCGAAAAAGCAAAAAAACAATTTGGTTTAAGTGAAAACGCCCAAGTATCTAACATTGAAATTAAAAATTACATTCACTTAAATGAACAGAAAACAGCAATACTGGTTTGGCACGTCTCATTTACACTTGAAGATGACCAAGGCAAAATCGCACAACCTACTTTATTAGTTGATACTGATACCAAACTTATTATCGATTCATGGAATAACCTACAACACGCAACGGCAACGGGGCCAGGCGGTAACGCTAAAGTGGGGCTATATGAATACGGTACTGATTACACAGGGCTAGATGTAACGCAAAATGGTAATGACTGTTTACTCGAAAATCAAAACGTGCGAACCATTGATTTACAACACGGTACAACTAACAGCGACACCTTTGCTTTTACTTGTTCGCGTAATGAATATAAAGAAATAAATGGCGCATACTCTCCGCTTAACGATGCTCATGCCTTTGGTAGTGCCGTCTTTGATATGTACAACGACTGGTATGGATTAGCACCTCTGACATTTCAGTTAGTCATGCGAGTTCATTACCAAACTAACTACGCCAATGCCTTTTGGGATGGCTCCAGCATGACCTTTGGTGATGGTGATAGCAGTATTTACCCTTTGGTTTCGCTTGATATTGTCGCACACGAAGTTAGCCATGGTTTCACTGATCAGAACTCAGATCTGATTTATAATGGTCAGTCAGGTGGTATCAACGAATCATTCTCTGACATGGCAGGTGAAACTGCAGAGCTATTTGTACGTGGCAATAATGATTGGTTAATGGGTGCAGATATCACCAAAAATGGTGGCGCGTTCCGATTTTTTGAAGACCCGACTCTTGATGGTCAATCAATTGGCCATGCAGATGACTATTATAACGGTATCGATGTACACCACAGCAGTGGCGTATTTAATCGTGCCTTTTATATTCTTTCAAACACACCGGGCTGGGACATAAAAAAAGCATTCTCGATTATGCTTGATGCAAACCGCTTTTATTGGACTCAATCTACAGATTTTGTCGATGGCGCGTGTGGTGCAATCAACGCAAGTAATGATAGTGGGTATGACACTTTTGCCGTTATTGATGCTTTTACACAAGTTGGCGTCACTTGTAACAATCTTCCCTTTAGTGATCAAGATAATGATGGCATGTCTGATTATTGGGAACAATCCTATGGTTTAGATCATACGAACCCAGCTGACGCGTCTCAGGATCTAGATCAAGACGGTTTATCAAACTTAGATGAATACCTTGCAGACACCAATCCAACCATTCCAGACTCTGATGGCGATGGCTTAACAGATTATGAAGAAGTATCTATTTATGGTACAAATCCGAATAATACAGATACAGACAATGACCAACTTCCCGACCAATGGGAAATTAGCGTTGGACTCGACCCATTAGATCCTAGCGATGCACAACTCGATTCAGATTCCGATGGCGTAATTAATATAGACGAATATCTATTAGGTACAGACCCTTTAGACTCAAACTCCACGCCTGAAGTAGTCACAAACACCCTCTTCGACTTTGAAGATATTACGATACCAACTGAATTTTCGAATGTAGATAACAACTGGGAATTAGTCAGCGAAGATCCGTCGACAGGCGCATATTCACTCGCGAATAAAACCATTGCAAATAACCAAACTGCGGAACTGAGCTGGAGCGCTTTATTTAGTGAAGGTACATTATCGTTTGACTATAAGGTAGATAGCGAATTCGGATATGACTTCTTTGAACTATATATTAATGATCAACGAGTACTCCAAGCATCTGGAAACGAAGATTGGCAAAATTTTAACTACGCATTATCTTCAGGTTTGAATACCATCGGTTTCCGCTATAGTAAAGATTCGATCGTAGCGACAGGTTCAGATCGCGCTTGGCTAGATAATGTCGCATTCTACTCAACGGATCTAGATAGTGATAATGATGGTATGACAGATTCATGGGAAATCAGTAATGGCCTGAATCCAAATGATCCAACTGATGCTAATACCGATTTAGACAGCGATGGTCTAGATAATTTGACTGAATTCCAACTCGGGACTTTAGCGAACAACGCAGATAGTGATGACGACCAAATGCATGATGGCTGGGAAATATCGTATGGCTTAAACCCACTTAGCAATCTTGATGCATTTGATGACCTAGATAATGATGGTTTTTCTAACCTTTCTGAATTTCAAGCAGGCACAGATCCAAGCGATGCAAGTCAACAGCCGCCATCGATTCGAAACGTCTCATTCGATTTTGAAGACCAACGATTACCACAAGGCTGGACTGGCGATATCAATGCCAATGCAAGTTGGGAGGTCAGTAATGATGAAGCAAACAATAGTAGCTATTCATTAATGTCCCAAAGTGTAGGGCATAATCAGAACTCAACTATCATCTGGGTCGGAGATTTTAATGAGGGAACTTTATCCTATGATTATAAAATTGAGTCAGAATCGAACTATGATTATTTAACCGTTTATCTTGATGGAGAAGTCATCACCAACATTTCAGGTACTCAAGACTGGTCAACACAAACGGTCAATATTTCAGCTGCCAATCACACTATTAAATGGGTTTACCATAAAGATAGTAGTATATCTACCGGTAAAGACCGCGCTTGGATCGACAACGTCAGTTTTAATTCAACTATTCAAGATAGTGATAATGATGGCATGCCCGACCAATGGGAATTAGACAACAATCTTGATCCAAACGATCCAGCTGATGCATCACTTGACCCTGATCAGGATGGCCTTACTAATTTAGTAGAATACCAGATAGATTCTGACATCAACAACAGTGATACAGATGCTGACGGTGTACCAGACAGTGAAGATAGCGCACCTCGCGATAGCAATGTAGGTGAAATGCAAGCGCCAACATTTAGCGCTATTGCCGATATTCAGATTGAAGCAGAAGCGATATTAACGAACGTTAACTCCCTCACCTTACCGCCTAACACGGTCAGTGATAACGGCAGATTACCCGTTCAAGTAAGCCACAATATAACGGCGAGCCTGGCGATTGGTGATCATAATATTATCTGGACTGCAACGGATCATTCAGGGAACACTTCAACAGCAACACAAATATTACGAATTAGAGATACGATTGCACCAGAATTAGATTTATCTCCACTCTATCAAGTTTCTAGTCAGGGTATATTTACAGATCTAACTCAGCTGTTAAACATACAGGCGAGTGATCTTGTAGATGGTGATATTAATGCACAAATAACAACACCTTCTCTATTAAAATCGGGATTACACCTTGTTAACATTCAGGCAGTAGATCAGTCAAATAATACGACGACGGCACAAGTTACTGTTGCCATCAATCCACAGGTTGAAATACCAGCTCAAATCCAAACTGCAGTTGGTAATCAAGTCATCGTACCCGTTTATCTCAGTGGCGAAGCTGCGCAATATCCAGTACAAATTGATTACACGGTAAACGGATTAGCAACACCGATACTATCGCAATTAAGTATCGATCAGGGTATGTCTGGTGAGTTAATATTCAATATTCCAGCGAACCATTCTGGTGGCAGTATTACTGTCGATTTAGACGGTGTGGTAAATGCACACATCCACGCTGGTACAAGTCAAGTATCACTCATTAGCGATAATCAAGCACCAAACCTGAGCGTTAATATCGAGCAAGCCCAACACGCTGTGACTTTAGTACAAAAAAGTCAGGGTTTAGCTTATCTTGATGTATTGGTCAATGATATCAATTTAGCTGACCAGCACACTGTTTCATTCGACCTTCCGAGTGAATTCGAAGCAGCACTCACTCAGCAGAACGAAAACCGTATCGAATTTGACCCAACGACGATTCCAGCGGGTTCTTACTCAGTCGATATAACCGTGTCAGAAACGAATACTGCAGCACTGTTATATAACCAGCTTACAGTCCAGGTCTTAGTCACAAACACGCTACCAGCGTTAGGAGTAGAAGACACAGACCAAGATGGTATTAACGATCAAGATGAAGGTTATGCTGACACCGATGGTGATGGAATTGTTGATTACCTCGATGCCAATAATAATATGACTCAGCTACCCTTAAGTAGCAGTAACCTACCGTTGTTTGTTAAAGCATCAAGTAAACTATCACTTGGCGATATTAACTTACAAAGTAAAGGTGCCGATGCTGAGTTTGCAGATATTCATTTCAATGATATTCCGGTAAATACCAATTCAATTCATGTTGATGAGCAACTATTAGCAAGTGCGTTAATCAATGTGCGAATAAGTAAAAAACCGAGTGGTGAATCAGCATTCATTGTTGTTCCGACAAAGTCATTACCAGCTGATTCGTTCTTGTATTTACATACAGATCTATCTGGTTGGTCAATACTCAGCGCAGGCACGCATGACAATGTATCTTCTGCGCCACTCGACCTCAACGGAAATTGCCCCGAAATCATGCATGAAAGCTATGTGTATGGTTTAAATCAAGGGGATGAATGTATATTAATCCAGATAGAAGACGGTGGTGATTATGATATTGATAAAGCCACGGATAATAGCGTATCTATCACTGCGGCTGTTTATCCTGAAATAGTAAACAACGCACCAAATGTGATTGTGTCAGCACCGAGTTCGGCACCTGAACTAACCAATATTATCATTGATGCATCAAACTCTAGCGACATTGATCATGACCTACTTACTTACCAATGGACTATACCGGACAATATCGACATTCAGTTAACCAACCTAGCGCTAGGTAAAGTAGAGCTATCCTTACCAGAGGTGAGTCGTAATACCGATATTGTTATACACCTAACGGTAAGCGACGGTCACACAGTTGTAACACAAGCGATCAACTTGACAATCACCAATACAGTATCAATTCCTGATGACTCAACTCCCGATGATGACTCCTCAGGTGGTGCGTCGTCGTTCTGGTTCATACTGGCGCTAGTGTCAGTACTATTCAGTCGTCAACATGGAAATAGGCGGTTAACAACTAAATAAGTTTACGTGTTAGTCAATGAAGCCCTCGTTGATACCATCAATGAGGGCTTCATTGTTTATAATTATGAAGCTTCAACCATATCGATAACGATTTTAATTCGCATTATTTTATACATTATTAATAAATTCACATATCTGTAACAAAATCATTATACTCTAGCTGTAATAAAAACAACTAAATTAACCATTTACAGGGATTTATAATGATTAAAAATAGTGTCTTAATGCTTGCTATTTCAAGCGTATTTCTTAGCGCTTGTAACAACTCTTCCGCCGTAACCACACCAGTAGTAGCCCCAGAAATAACCAAAGTTAAAAATGTAATTTTGATGATTGGTGATGGTATGGGCCCTCAGCAAGTAGGCCTGTTAGAAGAATACGCACAGCGTGCCCCGCTTTCAATTTATAATGAACAAGGCAATAAAACCGCCTTATCAAAATTTGCAGATGCCGGTCAAATAGGATTATCACTAAGCGGCCCTTATGGCAGTAACGGCAGTCTTGTTGTCGACTCTGCAAGTTCTGCGACTCAACTGGCAACGGGCGTAGCATCCGGATCTGAAATGATAGGCCTAGATAGCCAAGGAAATATAGTCGAGACAATATTAGAGAAAGCCAAAGCACAGGGTAAAGCAACGGGCTTGGTATCAGACACCCGCATTACTCATGCAACACCAGCAGCATTCGCAGCCCATCAACCACACCGTTCGTATGAAGCTAAAATCGCAGAGCAGCTAATCGAGTCAGGTAGTGTCGATGTGATGTTATCAGGCGGTGCACGAGTATTCCTGCCTGCAGATATTAAAACCAATCAAGCTAGCCGAAAGCAAATGGCCGCTTTAGGTGTACCTGACAGTATTTACAAAAAATCAAAACGTAAAGACCAACGCAATTTATTATTAGAAGCCAAAGAGCAATACGGTTATAACCTTGCTTTTGATAAAGACCAACTCGCTGCAAGCGAAGGCACTAAACTACTGGGTTTATTTGCCAACTCAGGCATGGCTGACGGCATTGCTTATACCGCTTGTAAACAAGACAACAGCTGTACACAACCCTCATTACGTGACATGACCATGAAAGCCTTGGACATATTGTCTAAAGATGAAGATGGTTTCTTCCTTATGATTGAAGGCGGTCAAATAGACTGGGCTGGTCATATTAACGATGCGGGCTGGATGCTACATGAATTAGTAAAATTTGATGAAGCAGTCGCCGCTGTTTATGATTGGGTGAAAGATCGTGACGATACCCTTGTTATTATCACTGCTGATCACGAAACAGGTAGTTTTGGTTTCAGTTATTCACGTAATGATTTACCAGCAAGCCAACACTTAACCGGTAATGGTATGCAAGGTAAAGAATACAAACCGAACTTCAACTTCGGTGAACTGTCACAACTTGATAAGCTGTATGCGCAAAGCGGGACTTTCTACGCAATGATGGATCAAGTCAGTGCTGATTGGGACTTCAAAGATAGTACAGGACAACAATGGGCTGATGCGATAAACACATACAGCGCGTTTAAAGTCACCCCAGAGCAAGCTGCACCAATCGGTCTGCGTGAAAAAAATGAATATCACGTTGCAGGTCATAAATACCTAAGTGCGGAAGAATTCCCGAAAGTGAATGACTTTAAAGAGTTCTACGTATACGGCGATGAAATTCACGCTAACCTAATTGGCCGTGCACTAGGTGCTGCGCAAAATGTGGTTTGGGGAACTGGCACACATACAGCGTCGCCAGTACCTGTCTATGCATTTGGACCTGAGAGTATCACCAGACAATTTTCGACCATGCAACATCATGTTGAATTAAGTCAGAAAATGACAGGTGCATTACTATAAGACGACCGCTAACACTGAACCAAGGTAAGTAATAACTCTCGGTAAAGTGATAAACTAAACTCGTTTAAGGAACGCTTTCATCGCGCCTTAAACGAGTTTAGCTAATATCTGGTTTTTTCCTGACTTCTTCACTTTGTACAATAGATTATCAGCCATTTCATAAACGGCTAGCATATCTTTCTGTGTGTGCTTAATCGTAACCAACCCTAACGAAATAGTGACACATTGATAACCTTCATTCGCTTTATGTGGAATACAAAGTTCTTGGACAGCAAGACGAATATCATTTGCAAACTGCGATGCGGCTATTTCATCATCGGCATAAAACAACAAACCGAACTCTTCACCACCTAATCGGAAAATGTAATCATCAGCACGTTGTAACTTATTTTGTAACAAATTGGACAGGATAACCAACGCATTGTCTCCCGCCACGTGACCATAGTTATCATTGAACGTTTTAAAGTTATCTATATCGATAATAGCGAAATTTAATAAACGATGATGGCGTTTAGCCGCCCGTAAACTCTCTGGAAATACATCGTTGAATTTACGACGGTTGTACAATCCAGTCAATGGATCTGTTAGTGAACACATTTCTAAACGACGGTTATTTTCTTTCAACTCGCGTTTTTTGTTTTTCAACTCCGTCACATCAAGCATGACACCAACAACGCCAATAATTTTCCCGTCTTCATTAAGTACAGATGCTTTATAAAAAGTAAATATGCGGATAGAGCCATCTGCACATTTCACCGAGGTTTCGTAAACTTGTTTACCGGGATTTTTTAGTAATAACAAATCTTTAGCGTGATAAATTTCAGCTAATTCATTCGGAATATAATCACTCAAATCAAATAATGATTTATTCATGATTTTGTCTTTATCAATCCCTAAAACAGTCTCAGCAAAAGCATCATTACACTGTTGATATACACCGTCGATATTTTTATAAAAAAGTGGGCTGGGAATAGTATCGACTAAAGTCTGTAATAGCCTCGCCGACCTTAACGATTCACTTGTTATTTGGTTAGCGAGATCAAGTTGTTGCTGTAAAATCGCAGATTTATTTTCTAGTCTTGCAACTTGTGCTTCTAATTCTTGATAGGTTAACTTTTTGTTCATCGCACACCAAATAATAAGTAATAATCGAAAGCAATACACCAATAACTTCAGCAGCTAATTACAGCGCAGACAATACCTCAATATTGGTAAAAGTATTATACAGTTATATTTTATTAATTGTATTACTCTAACTCAATAAACAAAGGATCATGATCGGATGAGAATGCAATACCATTTAAAAAACCTTTATCCTTATTTAATAATCGACTTTCTGCCGCATTAATATGCCATATTTTTTTAGCCACTATATGCGGTAAAATATCTGTACTCACCAATATGTAATCCAAACGACCTAATGCCTGAAACGAGTAAGTCCAGCTATCTGTATTTTCATTTATAAATGGATCATGAAAACCAAAGCCATTATCCAGCTTAAGCTCAATTAATTTCTGATCCAGATAACTGTGTGAACTACCCTTTATCTTATAATAAGCATAGCGTGCTTGTTTATAATCAGTAAGTACTAATAACGGATCTTCTTTAGGATAACTATTCAAGTCACCCAATATAATCTTATCTCCATCTTGCTTCGCTAATGACTGTGCCAATACACTCGCCGCTAACGATCGGAAATTCGCACAATTCCCCTGTCTATCTTGCTTTAATTTTCGCTTGGTTCTTTGCCATTTTTGTAGTGACACTTTGCTCTTACTGCTATTTGATTTTAATCGTTTAAGCATGGCTGAGCGTTGCTTATCTTCAACACATTTAGAACCTTTAGATTTGAAATGGTTAACACTAATCGTGAGTTGTTCATTTTCTTTTTTATGATCATTCAGTCTCGTAAAAGTAGGGGTTAACGCTGGCCGATGATAAGCATTACCCAAAATACTGCGCTGTATAGGCAGATCAATGACGCGGGTGCTGATATGCTTAAGTTTAGATGGTCTATAGAAGCCAGCAACAGTTATTGCTCCCGAGCCTAAGTATCGTCCTCGATATAAATCTGACTTGTCAGGTTGCAGTATTTTATACTGTTTATCTGGATCCTTTATTTGACGATTAACTAAACTTAATAACCGTTGAACCGCCGAGTTTTCACCAAAGCCATTGTTTTCCATTTCCATCAGTCCAATAAAGTCAGCATCAAGTGTGACGATTGTTTTAACCAATTTCGTTTCTTGTCGGTGTAGTGCTGATAATGTTGCCGCCCCTCGATTTTGCCTTAATGGGTTATGAGTTCCACCAGCACTGGTATTAAAATAATTAAGTAAATTGAAGCTAGCAATACGCAAATGATGCGTTGTTCGCGGAGGCAATGTTTTACGGTCACTTAAATGAGTAAATTGTATTTTAGAAACCCGATCATCCGTGACTAATCTAAATTCGCCATAGTTAAATTGCAAAATACCCACAACACCAGTCACCCTATCATTCACACGTATATAATCCGCTTGGGTCATAGATGTGGGACGACCAGATAACTGCAAGTATAAGCGCCGTTGTTTATTATTCAGGGCATGTTGGTCGGCGAAAATACTACTAGGAAAAGCAACCGTATTAGGATGGATATTTATCTGCTGATGACTCAGGATGATGTTATAACGCTGCCAACGTCGATCATAATATAAAGGTTTAGTCACGCGCATATCCGTCATATTGACCAAACGTACACGCATACCCTCATAGCGCTCAAGGGTTTCACTAAAGTTAGCGTCTGCAGCTGCAACGACGATGTTGGTAGGTGCTACCGCATTAGCATCGCCGAGCACGATGACTTTTTCTATGCCGTGTAATTGCGTCATGCCGTAATATTCTTCAACAATACCAGTTACGCATACACTGGTATTAATCTGGATATTCGCCATATCTGTAGTCCGGACAAAAATCGCTTTTGACGCGAGGCTCAGCGTTGATTTCTCTATTTGCTGCATGAAAAAACCCGCATTACGACCCGATCTCAACTTGGTAACAACGCCCTTAACAGTAAAAAATAAATCACTACGATAGTGTTTACTTCCCTTTTTTGTCACATAAGGCGAGCTATCCCCCTCCCCTTGCAACTGACTAATCGAACTGTGTTCACCAATACAATTTATATTGTTTTTATTCAAAAGTTCATTTGCATACACATCATTAAACAACAATATTATACTGACCACGCATGCAAATAAACGCCCTAGCATTCTGTACATATCTGTTTTAAACTCATGCTTATCAATCCTTTCACTAGACCCCGCGTCTGTGTTGTATGAGTGTAGTTATTATGGATATAAAATCGCTTACTTCAGAACAAAGAAATTTAGCAAGTGCTAACCTAGATCAACTTTCAACATTAGAACTTGTTAAGCTATTCAACAATGAAGACGAAAAAGTCACTCAAGCTATCAAACTTGAATTACCCCTTATTGCAGCTTCAATTGACATGATTGCGCACGCATTTCAACAAAACGGGCGATTGATTTATATTGGCGCCGGTACATCAGGCCGTTTAGGTGTGTTAGATGCATCGGAATGTCCACCAACATTCGGTGTTGGTAGCCAGCAAGTACAAGGTATTATCGCTGGTGGCGAAGCAGCAATGTTTAAAGCGCAAGAAGGGGCTGAAGATGATTTAAATGCCGCGCAAGTTGATTTAAACCAGATCCAATTAACGCCTCGCGATATTGTTGTTGGCATCGCCGCATCAGGTCGAACCCCCTATGTGATAGGCGGTTTAAATTTTGCCAAAAAACTTGGCTGTGACACCATTGCAATCAGTTGTAATAATGACTCGCCAATCTCGGCTATTGCTAAAATTGCTATTTCCCCTATTGTCGGCCCCGAAGTACTCACAGGCTCAAGTCGTATGAAAGCCGGTACCGCACAAAAATTAGTACTCAACATGTTAAGTACAGGTGCAATGGTAAGAACCGGTAAAGTGTATCAAAACTTGATGGTGGACGTGAAAACCTCAAATAAGAAGCTGATTACACGCAGCGAGAACATCATTATGGATGTCACCGGTGTAGAACGAGAACGAGCACAAACATTATTGGTCCAAGCCAACCAACATGTGAAATCGGCTATTTTAATGGAATTAAACGGCGTTGATTACAGTACTGCTACTCAACAGTTAGCAGACAATCAAGGCTTCTTACGCCAAGCTTTAGCCTCGTAAAAGATAAAGGACGGATGTAACCCGGTCTAATCACTATCATGTGTTAGGTTTAGTGAATACATATTCTCTACGCTTTACATATGATGGTGTTGGCACATGTTCGGAACAATACAATACAAACCCAGTAACAGATAACGCCGTTGATATACTGTCCCCTTGCGCTAATAGCGAATCAATCAATACATCACTCGATCTATTTATACGCGCCAGCGTAATATGTGGTACATATTTACGTTCTTCGGCGCTTATGCCACGATGCCTTAGTACCATAGAGATACGATCATGCAATTGAGTAAGCGCCTCTCTTTGCTTTACATTTAAAACAAAAATAACTCTAACACCATGTGATTTAAAAAGCTGGCAACCCGTCACAGCCAACTTAAACGGCTCAACATTAACTGATATCAGTTCAAGTTCAATTGCACACGCTTCTTCTTCTGTGACGTTACCGATAAACCGCAATGTTATGTGTTTAGTCTCTTTCGCAAAGATCTGTTCCGCCTTAGAAAAGCACTTATCGAATTCATCACCGACATCATTCGAGACTTCTATCGCAGTAAATAATCTAGGCATATGACCTCCTGTGAGCACATAGCATTATCATCAGGCCGAGATTGTAAGGACCTTGTCTACTAATTATAACTGACTGCCTGTTTTTCATCGTACTCGGTCATTTTATAAATACACTCAAAAGCATTTAATGATAATATTCCTTCATTCCTGCATCATCGAGTTCGAATTAGCAGCTTGATGAACTTTAATGAGATTAACGATATGACAGAACTACAAATAACCGACATCAACATTGGTGAAGGAAAAGAAGCGGTTAAAGGTGCTTTAATCACTACCCAATACCGTGGTTTTTTAAATGACGGCACACAATTCGATTCGTCTTACGACAAAGGTAAACCGTTTCAATGTGTTATTGGAACAGGCCGCGTTATTAAAGGTTGGGACCAAGGTATTATGGGGATGAAGGTTGGCGGTAAACGTAAACTGTTCGTGCCTTCAGAACTGGCTTATGGCGAACGTAAAATGGGTTCAGTGATCCCTGCTCATTCAGATCTAAGTTTTGAAATTGAGTTATTAGAAGTACTGACTCGCGACGACTAATACAAAAAGACATTCATATCGATAAAGCTATCGTTATGAATGTCTTGTCTTAATTTAACCTAATTATCAGCCCACGATTGCTCGCTACATATCTCTATCGTATCAGTAGCATCATCAATAACAGCGCAGTTAACTCGCTGGCAATAACTTCTTCAACACGTTCTCACATTGTGCTCTGCTCATCAGTTTAGGCACAGGGTAATCACAGTACGCCTCTCTCACTGCTCGCTTAGCAAGTTCTGGAATGTCATTAGCTTGAAGTTCTGGGAAGCTGGTTTGAATATTCAATGTTTTATTCAGCGCTTTAACACCAGCGACAAATTTATGCGCCGCTTCAATCTGAGTATCATCGCTCGTTGCAAGTCCTGCTGCAATAGCCAACTCAGCATAACGACATAACGCATTTTCAAACGAGAATTCAAGGATATGCGATAAAATAACAGCATTCGCAAGGCCATGGGGAATATGGTAATAGCCTCCCATTTGATGCGCAATTGCATGCACATAACCAATCGATGCACGGGTAAAGGCAACACCCGCATTAAAGCTAGCAATAGACATTTGGCGTCTGGCTTCTACATCGCGACCGTCTGCATAGGCTTTTGGTAGGTTGGCAAAAATACGTTTTACCGCATCATAACCATACGCTTTGGTTTGCTCTGTCGCGTGGTAACCAATGTAAGATTCAACCGCATGCGTTAATGCATCAATGCCTGTTTCAGCGGTAATTTTAGCTGGCAGCCCTAGCATCAATAACGGATCAAGAATGGCAACAGCTGGCACCAAACTTGGGTCCACGATCGTAAATTTTTGTTTTTTATCCGGGTCAGTAACCACAGCAACAACCGTCGCTTCAGATCCCGTCCCCGCCGTCGTTGGAATAGCAATAAATGGCGGTAAAGCTTTACGTACACGTAACATCCCAACTAATTTTCTTGCGTCGACATTTTTAACGGCCGCCGCAGCAATACCTTTAGCACAGTCCATCGGTGAACCGCCGCCTAATGCAATTACGCTATCACAGCCGTTTTGTTTATAACACTTCAGGCCACTAGCAATTAATTGTAATGTTGGATCAGGGGTTACTTCATCAAACAAGACGTAGTCGATATTTGCAGCATCTAATGCATCTGTTAATTGCTTAGCAATACCAAGTTTCACAAGCATCGCGTCGGTGACAATCATAGGTTTAACACCGCCGAGTTCTTTTAATGCGACTGCAGTTTGTGATACGGAACCTTCACCTTCAATCAGTTTAGGAAGCGGGATTGGTATTAACTTATTTGCTTGTCCGCGTATTTGTATAACAGTTTGATGTAACATAAATTTTCCATTTTAATTAATACGTCATGTGAAGTAATACTCTGTCCGGTTTAGTTTACATGAATTAATTAACGTAAATGTACTAATTTAACTCTAAACCCGAATTTCATACTCCACTTTAAGCAAGGATAATCTATAGTATATATAATTACGATTTAGCTTTGTTATCATTATCCGCCAATAACAAGTTACAGCCTTTGCTATCATATTCCTCACTGTACATGCCCAACTGCGAACACTCAGAAGAGAAGGCATTAACTGTCGATGTCGTAGTAGCCTCGGCAAGTTTATCAGCCAAAGCTTTATCACGGTTCGTTTTACATTCTTTTTGTTTTATCAGCTTAAATGCCAATATGATAGAAGCAACACCAAAGAAAACAGAGCCCAGCGCCTGACCGATTAATATGCCTTTAACACCCGCAATCTCGGCACCAACAAGTACAAATGGAATAGTACCCAGTGTCGCTTTCCCCATATTAAACCAAGTCGAATATTTCGGTTTACCCAGGTTATTGAAACTTGCGTTAGCAATAAACATCATGCCATTAAAAATAAACGTCAGCGCTAATAAACGGCAGAACAAAGTAACCACTTCAACCGCATCGCCAGTCAGATTAAAACCACTGATCAAGTAATCTTCGAGTAAATACAGAATCAAGGACACTAGAATCACATAACCGGTGCAAAACCATAATGCGTCTTTGAGACTTTTACGCACGCGCGGTATTAATTTAGCACCGTAGTTTTGTCCTAAAATAGGGCCAATCGCCCCAGATAACGCGAAAATCATTCCAAATGCAACGGGTAGAATACGGTTAATAGTGGCATAACCGGCCATAAAACTATCACCAAATTCCGCGATACTACGTGTGACAAACGCATTACCGATTGGCGTTGCAATATTAGTTAACATTGCAGGTAACGCGATAGCCATAATAAAGGGCAATTGAGCTTTAAAGCCATTGATATGCCAACGGCCTAATAGTTTGTGCTTTGAATAAACCCCATAAAATGACAATGCAAATACAGCGCAACGGGACAACACACTCGCGATAGCCGCGCCCTCAATGCCCATGCCTAAGGTAAAAATGAAAATAGGATCTAATATCGCATTCACTAAACCACCGCCAATCGTCGATAGCATAGATAATTTACCATCACCGAC
>Ga0105356_10003721_pt1 | contig 14897 bp, 13 predicted proteins | sample GOMGulsemesocosm_3_FD_83502 | JGI IMG/M metagenome (GOLD analysis project Ga0105356, IMG submission 83502) | Methane-oxidizing microbial communities from mesocosms in the Gulf of Mexico - GOM9D Gulf of Mexico | ecosystem: Environmental > Aquatic > Marine > Cold seeps | place: Gulf of Mexico...
ATAATTCTTCTGCTGTTTGTACTGCAAAAATCTTGCTGTTTACGTTTCCAAAGAAATGAATCATTATGTCTTAGTTTGTGTTGTGTTTATTAAAGTGCAAATTTAGAATTTTTACTTGTATTTTTTGTACAAATTCTAGAGTTAATTTTTGAGTTATTCACCCCTTATTAACCATAAAAAAAGCGACTCGTTAAAGTCGCTTTTTTAAATGTTGTTTATTATTTTCTTTCAAGGAGTGCCATGTAAAATCCATCGAATCCAGATTCGTGGGCTAATATTTTTTTGTCCTTTATAAGCGTGAACTCTGTTCCGGACTCTGAAGCCAGAAATTTATCAACTTGTTCTTGATTTTCTGAAGGTAATACCGAACAGGTCGCATAAACAAGTTTTCCTCCTGATTTAACCATTTTGGAGTACTGTTGTAAAACGCTTTGTTGGGTCTCTTTAATATTATCTATAAATTCAGGTTGTAATTTCCATTTAGAATCGGGGTTTCTACGTAAAACACCTATACCTGAACAGGGCGCATCAATAAGTACACGATCTGCCTTGTTATAAAGTTTTTTAATTGGTTTTGTAGAGTCGATTACTTTTAAATCGATATTATGGGCACCATTTCTACGGGCTCTAATTTTTAATTTTTTGAGCTTACTCTCGTAGATATCCATAGCTACAATTTGGCCCTTATTTTCCATTAGAGACGCTAAATGCAATGTTTTACCACCGGCACCAGCACAGGTGTCAATGACTTTCATCCCGGGTTTTACATCAAGAAATGCAGCGACTAATTGTGAAGAGGCATCTTGAACTTCAAACCATCCATTTTTAAAAGCTTCAGTTTTGAACACATTTGCGCGTTCAACCAATTTTAAAGCTGATGGGTGATTAGGTAAAAACTCGGTTTCAATACTTTCCGACTGTAATTTTAACTGTAAGTCAGTTTTGTTCGTTTTTAAGGTATTCACTCTTAAAATAACATCTGCCTGTTTGTTTAAGGCCGCGAGCTCTTTCGTCCATCGGTTTTCACCGAGTTCTTTAACGCCAATGGTATCCATCCAATCTGGTACCGATTCGCGAAACTTACGATCTTTAGATAATTCATCAAACTTACCTTTTATTTTTCGAGTTGGTGTACTTTCAAAATATTTCCAATCTGGAAGTTTAATCCCCTTAAGGGTTGCCCAAACTGCAAATAAACGCCAAGCATCATCTCTACTAAAGGGTTCCTTAATATTTGCAATACCGGCATATAATCGTTTCCAACGCACGATGTCATATGTCGTTTCGGCAACAAAACCACGGTCACGACTTCCCCAACGCTTGTCGCGTTTTAAAAGTTGTTGTACCACTTTATCGGCATAAGCGCCTTCATTAAAGATTAATAATAATCCATCAATAACGGCAAAGCATAAATTTCTGTGTAATCGCATTTCTAATAAAATAAGCATGCAAAGGTATCGTTTTAGAAATTATATGTTGGCATTTTCCCAGTAAATTAAACTTTTTTAGATTATTGGAGTCAAAACAAGAAATATTACTATGAAAAACTTAAAATTCTTAGTGGGACTAATTTCATTTGCGATGCTTGTTTTTGTGGCCTGTTCTACTGCTGAGGCGGATACGGAAAATAACGATCAAAATGGTTCTGATACAGATTATGATATAAGTTCTATTTTGTCAAAGTTTGAAGGAACTGGCTTGTCTTATGCCGTTAATGGATCTACGGTAACCTTCAGCACTCAAGATTTACCAAATCATTCGAGTCCATATTGGCCAACTAATAATGCCTTATATGAATCCTATAATGGCACAAATTCTAATTGGAATCAAAACCCTAATAAAATTGGGGTTCAAAACATTAGTCTGACCATCTCTTTACATCCTTCTGAAGCTAAAACACATCAGCCAACACCATTAGGAGCAATTGGTATTTCAAGAAATGGAGTTGTGTTTTTTAATCAATATGCTGGGCCTAATAATCAAGCACTGACCAACGAGATAGACTCTTTCGATCAGTGGTTTGGTCATCCCCAAAATACAGGACAATATCATTATCATGTCGAGCCAACCTATTTAACTCAAGAATTTGGTGAAGAGGCCTTTTTAGGACTGCTGGCAGATGGTTTTCCAGTCTATGGCCCCGTTGAAAACGGGAACAGGCTTAGCTCATCTGATCTAGATGAATATCATGGGCATTTGGGTATTACTGCTGATTTTCCCGATGGGATATATCATTATCACATCACGGCAGATGACCCTTATATTAACGGAAATAGTTATTATGGCACATCGGGGAATATTACAAATTAAACAAAGGTTTAGGTTAGTCATTCTGGGTTTTTTATTATTAGTTTCTTGTAATGGAGCAGAAGTTTCACCTGTAGAGCTTTTGGCATCAAATGAAGAATTAGATCTTATAAATGGCCTGCTATATTTTAATGAAATGCTCTTTAGCGGAAGACTCGTCGATTGCTATGATGAAGAGCAGTTGAAATTTGAAGCGCACTATAAAAAAGGTAAGAAACACGGAGTGGAGCGGAAATGGTATGCCGATGCTGCTTTAGCGGAAGTTAGATATTATACTAAAGGAAATAAATCCGGCATTCATGAAGCTTGGTGGCCTAATAAAAAGAAAAAGTTTGAATACCATTTTAATGAAAAAGGGGAATACCATGGGAAAGTTTCAGAATGGTATAGAACTGGGCAGAGCTACAGGGCGTTTAATTATTTAAACGGACAAGAAGTAGGACGTCAACAATTGTGGCAATTGGATGGACGTATAAAAGGGAATTATGAGGTGGCACATGGTGAACGGTTTGGGCTTATTGGTTTGAAAAAATGTTATACTGTTAGCGCAGATAGTGATGAAGTAAAAAAAGGAATCAGTTATGAATAAGTACACAATAATATTGGTGATGTTACTGTCGTTTTCCTGTAAACAATCGACCAATAGTAAAAGATCAATTGTAGATAATCGGGATGCCGCTCTTACTCGATTGCCCTATTTTAATACGCCTGATTTCACCCCTGAATGGGATGAAGGAAGACATAGAATACCTGACTTTTCTTTTGTTAATCAAAATGGTGAGATAATTACAAACAAAACTTATGAAGGAAAAATTTATGTCGCTGATTTCTTTTTTACCAGCTGTCCGGGAATTTGTCCAAAACTCACAAAAAACATGAATATTTTGCAGGATACTTATCTTAATGACTCCGATGTCATGTTATTGTCACATACCGTTATGCCTTGGAAAGACACCGTAGAATTACTCAATATATATGGCGTAGATCATAATATAGAAAGCCATAAATGGAATCTTGTGACAGGGGAGAAGGACGCATTATATACTATTGCGAGGACTGGATATTTTGCTGACCAAGAGTATACAAGGACTCAGGACGAGGATGACTTTATTCATACAGAGAATTTTATTTTAGTCGATAAAAATGGATATATAAGAGGTGTTTATAACGGAACATTAGAAGTTGATGTGAATCGATTGAAAAGACATATTAGGATATTAAAAAAGGAGCTATAATTTGAATTGATTGATAGTTTTGTCAGAAAGCTTTGTGTTAGTTCACTGAGCTTTTTTATATTTATCAAAATTATTTACCAATGTACAAAATCATAGTAATATTCGTATTCGCATCTTTTTTTTCCTGTAAAACTAAAGAAGATTTTTCACCGCGATATTTTACAAATATTGAAGTCGAAGAAATTTATAAGGATTCAGTATTAAGTATTCGAGCCATTGATATTTTGAATGATGGAAGTCTTGCCTTTGCGGCTAATAATGGCGCTTTTGGTCTTCGTAATACAAAGACCAAAGAATGGGCGGTGTCTTCTCAGGAATATGATACGCTTAAGTTAGAGTTTAGGGCCATAGCACATACAGCTACCGATTTTTTTATGTTGAGTGTAAGCAGTCCAACGTTATTGTATAAAACAGGAACTAGTGGAACCATGGAATTGGTTTATAAGGAAGATCATCCAAAGGCATTTTATGATGCTATGAAATTTTGGAATGACAAAGAAGGCATTGCTATGGGGGATCCAACAGAGGGATGTATAAGTATCATCATTACACGTGACGGCGGCAATACCTGGACGAAATTGTCTTGTGATGATCTACCAATGGCCAAAGATGGCGAAGCTGCATTTGCGGCCAGCAATACCAACATCTCTATAATTGGCGATCAGACTTGGATAGCTACGGGAGGCATGTCAAGTCGGGTTTTATATTCAGCAGATAAAGGTCATACATGGGAAATTTTTGAAACTCCAATTATTCAAGGTAAAAATACTACAGGTATGTATTCTATAGATTTTTACGATGCCTTACAAGGATTTGCTATTGGTGGAGATTACACCAATCCCGAGGCTAATGAAAATAATAAAATAGCAACTAAAGATGGCGGAAAAACATGGCAGGTTATTGCTAAGGGGCAGACTCCAAATTATAGGAGCTGTGTTCAATATATTCCTAATAGGACAGGGAAGGAGTTAGTCACTGTTGGATTTAAAGGCGTTGATTATAGTAATGATGGTGGATTTACTTGGACGCATTTAAGCGATGAAGGATTTTATACCCTTCGGTTTATAAATGACTCGACGGCATATGCAGCGGGTAGGGGACGCATAAGTAAGCTGAAGTTTAAAGAATAAAAGGCGCTGGTCTATAAATAATTATGAGGAACTTCTGTTTAAGGGGTTTTGCTTTTTCTCCGTTGTTCACGGCGTTTTTTATACTGCTCTAACATTTTTCTGTTAAAATCATCTTCGGCTGATTTGAGTAATATGATTTTTTTTGCAGAAATTACCTTGCGCAATTTTTTGACTAAGGCTATACGTTCTTTATGTAATTTATCTTCTGCATCAGTAAACCTGTTTAGGAGATCGTTGGCTTGTTCATCGGTTAAACTTTCACCGGCTTCTCTTAGTTCGAAACGCATTTTGCGCATGTCGTGATACTTTATTTTTGAAGTTTTGGTGTCAAAGGCATTATAAACAGGCCAGAATTTTTGAGCTTCCAACTCAGATAGATTTAACTTTTCGGTAATAAAAGCCACTTTAAGAGCCTTTATTTTTGCATGCCTGTCTGATCTGTTCGGCTGACCAAAAGCAGTGAGTGTAATAATGAATAATAATATAGGGAGGAATCGTTTCATGTATTTGTTTTTTTAACTGTCGTATCTATAATCCTGTTTATTCTATTAAAAGATCTTCTAAGGAGCTGTTCTCAAGAATATAATTTTCTAAAGATTCATCCATGATGGTATTTTGGACAAATAATTCTTCTTGGAGTTCATCCTCACTAAGTAAGGCAGCAATATCATAAGAATCCAAGTCTTCATTTATAATATAGTTTTCTACCAATTCAATATTTATGTTTTCAATGGTAATGTTGTTTTTATTAAAAAACAAACCAAAGATAAGAAGTGCTGCAGCAGCAATCCCAGAGAGATAGGTAATATTTTTACGGCTAAATAATGAAAAGACTTTTGAACTGTCTTGTTGAGAAAGGCGATTAAAAACGGCATCTTCAACAGTATTTAAATAAGCTTCAGGCAAATCAAATCCCGTACTATTAATAGACTCCAGTGAGCTAGAGCTATCCATAGTATTTGAGATTTTATCTTCTAGGCTACCGAAATAATCTTTTGGAACCTTAAAACCTGTTTTTTTTATGTTATTTAAATCTTTACTCATGTTACTTTGTTAGACACAATTTAGTTTAAAAGGTTTAATTACCAGTTAAATACTGTTCAATTTTTTTTACTGCTATGTGATAGGATGCTTTTAAAGCACCTTCGCTCGTTTTTAAAATATCAGCCATTTCTCTGTATTTTATATCATCAAAATATTTCATATTAAATACGAGTTGCTGTTTTTGTGGGAGTGTGGCAATGGCCTGCTGTAATTTTAATTGAATCTCATTTCCGTCGAAATGTACATCTGCCCTTAAATTATTAACAGCATGATTCTGCACTTCTTCACTGGTTATTTGTAATCGTTTGGCATTTTTGTTTAAAAAAGAAATGGCTTCATTGGTGGCAATACGATACATCCATGAGTATAATTTGCTGTCTCCTTTAAACTTATCTATGTTTTTGAATACTTTTATAAATGTATTCTGAAGAACATCGTCACTATCATTATGAGAAATAACTATTTTACGAATATGCCAATACAAGCGTTCTTTATAGAGCGAAATTAATTCCCTAAAAGCGCTGTCCCTAGTCTGGGGAGATTTGAGTTGTGATAATAGCTCTTTTTCGTGATCCACAAAAAACAATTTCTTCTTTAGACCATCCAATTTAAGAAAAGTTTAATTGCAATGGATTTCTTTTTAAATATTTATTAATCCCCTGAATATCATAAAACCTTGTAAAACAGAGTTTTAGAAAATATTAAATCGATTAAATACAAAAAACATCGATAAAATGCATGATTTTCTTTGTAGTCTCTAAAATTTGTTTTAAGTTTACAGCATCTTAACCTACTAAAAGATTACCAAATTCCCCAAATGTTGGTAATAAAAGAAAAAGGATGAAGTATTAACTTCATCCTTTTTTTATGTTATGAAAAATGATAACTACTGAATAGATTGCATTTGAACTAATGAATTATAGACGCCTTTAAGTGCTAATAACTCTTGGTGTTTACCTTGTTCTACGATCTCTCCTTTTTGCATCACCACAATGGTATCTGCATTTTGAATTGTTGACAGTCTATGTGCAATGACTATAGAAGTTCTATTTTTCATCATATTTTCCAGGGCTACCTGTACCAAACGTTCACTTTCGGTATCTAAGGCTGAGGTTGCCTCGTCTAATATCATGATTGGTGGGTTTTTAAGTACAGCTCTGGCGATACTTAAGCGTTGTTTTTGTCCGCCCGAGAGCTTATTTCCTGAGTCTCCTATATTGGTATCTATGCCCTCTGGTAAGTCTTTAACAAACTCCCAAGCATTGGCTATTTTTAAGGCCTCAATCACGTCTTCATCGCTAGCTTCAGCTTTGCCTAGAAGAATATTATTTTTTACAGAATCATTAAAAAGGATAGAATCTTGTGTTACAAGACCCATAAGGTCCCGAAGGGAATGTTTTGTTAGGTCTCTTATGTCTTTACCATCAATGACAATGTTACCTTTGTTAACGTCATAAAAACGGGTTACCAGATTGGCAATGGTACTTTTTCCACTTCCAGATTGCCCAACGAGTGCCAGTGTTTTTCCTTTTTTGACTTTAATTGAAAAGTCCTTTAAGACATAATCGTCTTCATATTTGAATGAGACATTGTCCAAAGTAATTGAAGTTGTAAAGCCTTCTTTTTCGATCGCATCAGCCTTGTCTTTTAAAGGCGATTCGGTATTTAGGATTTCCAATACTCTTTCGGCAGCGGCATTTCCTTTTTTTATGCTATAACTCGCTTTACTAATTGCTTTTGCAGGGGTTAGAATATTGTATGCCAAGCCCATATATACTATAAAAGAGGCGGCATCAAGAGTTTTGTCTATCAGAACCATTTGACCCCCATACCATAATAATACGGCAATTACCGAAATACCTAAAAATTCACTTGTAGGAGAGGCTAAATTTTTTCGATTGAGTAGTGTGTTGGAAAAATTATAAAAACGTTTGGTTGATGTTTTGAATTTTTTACCAAATATATTTTCTGAATTGAATCCTTTAATCACTTTTAAACCCCCAAGCGTTTCTTCTATAATTGAAAGAAATTCCCCTTGTTCCTTTTGAACTTTATCAGATTTTCGTTTTAATGACTTTCCAATTATAGAAATTAAAAAACCGGAAACCGGGATAAATATAAATACAAAGAGGGTAAGTTCTGGACTGATTAAAAGCATCATTATTATGGTGAATATAATCATCAGAGGTTCTCTGACGATTAATTCTAGAATCGATAAAAATGAATGTTGAATTTCTAATACGTCTGTAGAGATTCTCGCCATAATATCTCCCTTTTTCTTTTCAGAAAAGTAAGACAGGGGTAATTCTGTGATTTTATCATAAAGTTTATTTCTGATGTCTTTAAGAGCTCCATTACGCAAAAAGGTGATAAAATACATCGCTAGATAATTAAATATATTTTTGAGAAAAAACATACTCACGATCAGGATTACCATAAATATGAGAACATCCTCATGCCCTTGATTTGCTTTTTGTGTTACAAAATAATTTAGATAATTTTCGGCATAATTTTTAAGCCCATCAATGCCTTCAAATACGGGTTTAACATCGACTTGTTTAGATTTGTCGAAAAGGACAGTGAGCATTGGAAATAAAGAAACCATCGCAAGTGTCCCAAATAATGCGTAAAAAATATTAGATATAATATTTAGTATAGCATAAACTTTATAAGGGATTGCAAAGCGTAATATTTGCTTAAAATAATTCATTAATTAAGTTTCATGTCATTAATAATCGCATCAATTTTTGTTTCTAAGAGAACTTCAGTAGTATTAAAATCTTCGGCTGAAGCTAAGGACATATTTACGCTAATATAGAACTTAATTTTTGGTTCTGTTCCACTAGGACGTAAAGCAATTTTACTGCCGTCTTCAGTGTAATAGATCAAGACATTAGACTTAGGAATATTTATAGTTTCATCTTTTCCAGTAATCCTGTTTTTTGCAATTGACAATTGATAATCTTCTATGCGTATGACTTTAGAACCATTGACTTCTTGCAAGGGGTTATTCCGGGCAGCGACCATCATTTGTTTAATTTCTTCGGCACCTTCAATACCTTTTTTTGTCATGGAAATGAGGCGTTCTTTATAGAAACCATGAGTTGTATAAAGCTGGATTAATTCTTTGTAAAAAGAACTCCCATTAGCTTTGGCCTGGGCTGCAATTTCACAGGCCAAGAGGGCCGCAGTGACCGCATCTTTATCTCTTACAAAATCACCAACCATAAATCCGAAACTTTCTTCACCACCACCTATAAAGTCTAATTCTGGAAAGTCTTTTATCATTTTAGCGATCCATTTAAACCCCGTGAGTCCAATTTTGCACTCTACGCCATAATGCCCAGCTAATGCAGTCATCATTGGGGTAGAAACTATTGTTGAACCAATAAATTCTTTACCTTTAATTTTGTCCTGTTGTTGCCATTGTTTTAATAAGAAATCGGTCATCATCACCATGGTTTGGTTACCATTAAGTAATACCAAATCATTATCTAGATTTCGCACAGCAATCCCTACACGATCACTATCAGGGTCTGTACCGATAACGATATCTCCCTCGACAGTATTCGCTAGATCTAATGCCATTTTTAAAGCCTCAGGCTCTTCTGGGTTTGGAGATGCAACCGTTGGAAAATCACCATTTGGCACTTCCTGTTCTTTTACAATATGAACATTGGTATAGCCAGCGCGCTTCAAGGTTTCTGGAAGAATTGTAATCGAGGTACCATGCAAAGAGGTAAAGACTACATTTAGGTTGGATTTCGCCGCTGTACTGGTATTGAAACTTCCGTTGGCAACAGAAGCATCGATAAACACATTATCAATGTCTTTCCCAATATAATGTATCAGCTCATTATTAGCATCAAATTTAATTTCTGAATATTCCAAAGCATCAATCTCTGAAATTATGTCCCCATCTTGTGGTGGCACCAATTGTCCGCCATCTTGCCAATACACCTTGTAACCATTGTATTCTGGAGGGTTATGTGATGCCGTTAATACAATACCGCAATGGCAATCGAGCTCTTTTAAGGCAAAAGATAATTCTGGTGTCGGTCGTAAATCTTCGAATAGAAAGACCTCTATATTATTCGCCGAAAAAACATCAGCTACTATTTTAGCAAAAGCTTTACTATTATGTCTACAATCAAAGGCTATCGCCGCTTTTAGTTTTTCATTTGGAAACTTTTCACTCAAATAATTACTGAGTCCCTGTGTGTTTTTTCCGAGGGTATATTTATTAATACGATTGGTACCAACGCCCATTACACCCCTCATGCCACCAGTTCCAAACTCCAAATCTTTATAAAAACTTTCGTTGAGTTCGTTTGGGTTGGATGCAATGAGTTCTTTTATTTGTTGTTGGGTATCGGTATCAAAAACAGGGCTCAGCCAAGCATTCGCTTTGTCTATAACCTTAGTATTCATATTATTCATTTAATTTTACTTTTGTACAAAAGTAATTATTTGCTGAAATTAATTGTCAGTTTTTTGTATTTTAAGTTCACTTTGTTTTTGAGATGTGAGATTTAGCAAAATGCTTTATTAAATGGAACTAATAAAGGTAAAGTTTTATCGGAATTTGCAATTTTATTAGAAGCTATTGTATTTTAGGAGTTTTGACAATACCATTAATTCCTATGACAATTTTAATGTGATAATAGTTATCGAATTTTACTAAATTAAGGCGTTTAAGTTTCATTATAAATTACAATGAAGAAAGGTTACTTCATATATGTTTTCTTGTTTTTATTTTCTTTGCAGGTTTTTGCGCAGAGAGAGGCTGCTAATTGGTTTTTTGGTGGTGATTCAGGATTGAATTTTAATAGTGGTTACCCTGAAGTGCTTTCCAATGGTAATTTAAGTACAACCGAGGGCTGTTCAACGATTTCAGATAGCGAAGGAAATTTATTATTTTATACTGATGGCTCTAAAGTATGGAATCGAAACCACGCTGTTATGACGAATGGTGAAGACCTAAAAGGAGACTTTTCTAGTTCACAGTCGGCAATAATAATACCAAATATTGCCAATCAAAATATCTATTATATTTTCACGGCTGATGTTTCTCAATCCTACGAAAGAGGGAGTTTGGGTAATGGCTTTAATTATTCCATAGTAGATTTATCCTTAAGTGGAGGTCTAGGTGCTGTGAGCTCTAAGAATATTAATCTGTTGACCAAAGGTTCGGAAAAAGTATCGGCGGTAAGTGCCTTGGACAATTCTGGATTTTGGGTGATTACTCAGGCATTAAGTAGTTTTTATGCTTATAAAGTTACCGAAAATGGAGTCAATACAACACCGGTAGTTTCAAATATTGGTTCTGATATATCAAAACCTAGAAATATTCGTGGTGGAATAAAAATGTCTCCAAATGGTAAAAAAATGGCAGTTGCACATGTGATGTTTAGTCCAAACATAGATGGTTGGTTGAGCTTGTTTGATTTTAATGTGAATACAGGGGTGGTTAGCGATGAGGAAATTATAGCTAGAGGCCGCATGTTTTATAGTGCTGAATTTTCTCCGAACTCTTCAGTACTCTATGCTAGCGCGAGATTTATTGATACTAGTAATGGATATTCGGAATCGACCAATATAGAATTATATCAATATGATTTGAAGGCAGCAAATATTGAGACTTCGGAATATCTAATTCATTCATATCCAGAAGAAATTCCTGGAGATTTGGCTGGCACAGTACAAATTGCTTTCGATAAAAAAATATACCATTCGATCACTAGTTATTTTCTTTCGGTAATTAGGGCACCTAATTTGTTAGGACCAAGCTGTGATTATCGAAAAAACAATGTTGGTTTGGGAGCTGGGTTAGCAAGATTTGGACTGCCTGCTTATGAGCAATCCAGTTTTGAAAGTATTCTTAGTCTAGAGAATCTATGCTTTAATAATGCAACACAGCTTAGTCTAGAAACAGAAGATCAAATTCAATCTGTACATTGGGATTTTGGAGATCCAAATAGTGGGCCTGAAAATGAATCAACCTTGTTAGATCCAATACATTCGTTTTCAGAAATAGGGGAGTATACAGTAACCATAGAGGTTGATTTTTTCAATCGTGAATCTCATACCTATATAGAGTTTATCGAGATTAATGAGCCCCCAATAACTTTGGAAAATGTTATTTTAACTCAATGTGATGTCGATGCCAATGATGACGGTATTTCAGTGTTTAATCTTTCTGAAGCGAAGTCCCTTTTTTATCAAGGAGAGGATGAGATAACAGAAGTTTATTTTAGAACCTTGCAGGATGTTGCGAATAATGAAAATGCCTTAGATGAAAATGAGTACCAAAATGAATTTGATGGTCAAGTTATATACGCTAAAGTTTATGAAAATGTCGCCTGTTACTCGGTGACTGAAATTACGCTTAAGGTTGAACCAAGTTCTAATTTGGGAACCTATACAACTGTTTTTATTTGTAATCCGGAGGATATAAGCCGTCCGATTTTAAATTTGGAAACCGCGAGAACTCAATTATTGGGGGATTTTGCAAATGGAGATGTTAGGTTTTATTCCAATGAAAAAGATGCGCTTCTTGAGAACCAAGAATTATCTGGGGACATAGAGCTTTCTACTTCTCAGACACAAGATTTATATTTTAGGGTAGAGAATGATAATGCCTGTAGTAGAATTGGTAAGGTTGAAATTAGCGTTGTTTCTAGTCCTGTGGTCGAAGATCAGGCCATTGTATTTTGTTCTAGTGGTGCTAATATTCTAGATGCAGGTGATGGTTTTAGGAACTATTTATGGTCTACAGGTGAAACCACACAACGCATTCAGATTGATCAACCAGGAATATATAGTGTAGAAGTTTCGCTTGGAGCTGAATGTACAGAGCTCATTAATATAACTGCAGTTTTATCTGAGGAAATTGAAATTGTTAATATTCTTATTAATGATTTTAGAGCGAATAATTCTGTAGAGGTTGTCTTAAAAAGTTATGAGGGTCAACTGAAATACTCATTGGACGCCGGTGAAAACTTTAAGTCCAATAGAGCATTTTCTAATGTAAGTCCGGGATTATATGATCTCCTTGTGGTGAGAGACGACTGTAATACGGCTTCTGAAACTATTTTGGTAGGAGGGTATCCAAATTTTTTCACGCCTAATGGGGATGGAGTGAATGATACCTGGCATATTAAAAACCCCGTATTTTTTCAAAATGCTAAAACTGAAATTTACGATCGTTTTGGTAAATTATTAAAAACCATGAATGCATTTGAAGGCTGGGATGGCACCTTTGAAGGGGTATTGCTCAGTCCTTCAGACTATTGGTTTTCAATTAAACAAGATCATAAAATTGTATATGGGCACTTTTCTTTAAAGCTCTAAAGATTAGCTTTCTTATTTATCTTGTAACGCTCTTTATTTGATTGTGCTCCTAAAATAATTTCACCTAAAAAACCAGCGACAAAAAATTGGGTTCCAATGATCATGGTAACTAGAGAGATATAAAATTGAGGCCGCTCTGTAAGCAATCTTCCTCCGGGATTAATAAAAAGTTTGTCTATGCCCAAATATCCTGCGAATCCGAAGCCTATAACAAACATTAGCGCACCTAAGGCTCCAAAAAAGTGCATCGGGCGTTTGCCGAATCGCGAGACAAACCAAATCGTAATAAGGTCTAAAAAACCATTTAGAAAGCGTTCCATACCAAATTTTGTCTTGCCATATTTACGCGCTTGATGTTGAACAACTTTTTCTCCTATTTTAGAAAAACCAGCATTCTTAGCCAATACAGGGATATAGCGATGCATTTCCCCGTTGACATCTATGTTTTTGACAACAGTACTTTTATAGGCTTTTAGACCACAATTGAAGTCATTAAGCTTTACACCAGAAGTTCTGCGAGCGGCCCAGTTAAATAATTTTGAAGGGATGTTTTTTGCGATTACAGAATCGTAACGCTTCTTTTTCCATCCAGAAACTAAATCATAATCATCTTCAATAATCATGGCATAAAGTTCAGGGATTTCCTCAGGATTATCCTGAAGATCAGCATCCATGGTAATGATAACATCTCCAGCAGTTTCAATAAAACCTGCATGTAATGCCTGTGACTTGCCGTAGTTTTTAAAAAAACGAATGCCTTTGACATTGGAATCCTTTTCAATAAGTGCCTCTATGCTTTGCCAAGACTGATCTGTACTACCATCATCGATAAAAATGATTTCATACGAAAAATGATTGGATTGCATAACTTTTGCAATCCAACCATGTAACTCGTTAAGTGAGTCGCTTTCGTTAAGTAGTGGTATGACTACCGATATATTCATTTATGTAAATTCTAAATTCTTTGTCAAAAATAAAGAATTTATTTAAGCATCTCCACTTTCTTTTTTCATTATTAGCCCTCCAATTAACGAATATATAAGTCCGAAAATTAAACTGAAGCCTAATAATATTGCATTTCTAAGCGTCGCGCTCATCATAGATTCCATCGTTTTCATTTGTAGTTCTTTTTGCTCAGGAGACATGCTCGAATTTTCTAACAATTTGTCCTCTTGAAACTTTAAAGCTTGTTGAATATATTCAGGGTCGATAAAGTTTTCAAAAACATAACCGTAAGCAATTGCAATAACGGCACTTACCCCTGCAATAGTTAAGCCTATTTTAATAGCCTCACCTAGGCTCAACACTCCAGCATTGGCCTTTTTATATGCGTTTATGGTATAAAAAATAATTCCCGCAAAGAAAGCGTAATAAATCCAATTTGGCCATTGAACGCCTTCAAGGCCTAAACCAGTAACGTACATTATAGCAGCAAGGAGAATCATTGCCACACCAGTAATAAGACCGTAATTTAAAGCAAACTTACCTGGGCTTTGTTTTTGTAATTCCATAATTTTGATTTTAGTTGTTAATGATTAGTTAGTAAACAAATATACTAAAACGTTACACTTTATTTAAACCAAAGCAAAAATCTAATACCTAGGGAGCTCATTTAGTCACAGGAGTATTTAGAGTCTTTAAATGCTTTTTTTATGCATTAGAGGGGTGTTTTTAAAATAATGAGTCATTGACAGAAATTATTTTATAATAAAGTCTTGTTCTTTTATAAAAAATACTTAAATTTGCACTTCGAAAAATGAAACGATTATAAAGTTTAAGCGATGAAAAAAGGTATACATCCAGAAAATTATAGATTAGTAGCTTTTAA
>Ga0105356_10003722_pt1 | contig 14897 bp, 5 predicted proteins | sample GOMGulsemesocosm_3_FD_83502 | JGI IMG/M metagenome (GOLD analysis project Ga0105356, IMG submission 83502) | Methane-oxidizing microbial communities from mesocosms in the Gulf of Mexico - GOM9D Gulf of Mexico | ecosystem: Environmental > Aquatic > Marine > Cold seeps | place: Gulf of Mexico...
ATAAATTGAATCACTGGCTGGTTTCAGCTTATATTACTTACGAAGAATAATATTAATTAAATGCATTCTATAAATGAAAAAGGTTGTTTTTATTAAGGTTTTAGTCCTTGTTTTAATTCATGTAATAAGCTCATGTGCCAAAGATGGTGCATTGCATATTGTCACGGATGGCAAGTCAAATTATGAAATTGTGTTTGCAGGTAATACTAATGAAAGCCCCTATAAATCGGCTGAAGTTTTACAAACATATATTCAAAAAATAAGCAGCGTAAAATTACCTGTTGTTAAGGAAGCTAATCAAGATCCAACTAAAAATAAAATATATATAAGCGCTACTAATGGTGAGGATTTAGACTTGCATCACATTAGTTTACGTGCTGAAAAGCAAAATTTATTTATTACTGGAGGCTCAGATGAAGCGATAAGAAATGCAGTTTATGAATTTTTAGAACGCTATTTAAATTGCCGATGGTACGCCGTAAACGTGGAAGACATTCCAAGCCTTGAAACCATAACTATTGATGGAGATTTGAGCTATAGTTATACCCCGGAAATTACAACTAGAACGGTGCATTCTCGATTGTTCTATGAAAATGAAGATTTTGCAGCTAAGCATAAGGTCACAACAGAGGCCTTTCCTTATTATGTGCCTAATGCCCGAGTACATACCTTTCATAAATTTGTACCTGAAGAATCCTATTATAAAACCCATCCGGAATATTTTGCTTTGAGAGGAGATAAAAGATTACCGACCCAATTGTGTTTAACTAATGATAGCGTTTATGAAATTGTTAGGGCATCTGTTGCAGAACTATTTGAACAAAACCCTGAAACTACTGTGGTTTCGGTGAGTCAGAATGACAATCAACAATATTGCACCTGTGATCAGTGTAAAAAGATAGATGATGCAGAGGGTAGCCAAGCAGGAACTATGATTCAATTTGTTAATAGAATCGCTGCTGATTTTCCTGACAAAACAATTTCAACCTTAGCTTATCAATATACAAGAACCCCAAGTAAAACCAAACCACTAAAAAATGTACTCATTACCTTATGTTCTATAGAATGTGATAGAAGTGCACCCATAGAGAATAAATGTTTAGATTTTGCAGAAGATATTAGAGGCTGGAGAGACATAACTAACAATATTCGAATTTGGGATTATACCACACAATTCACAAACTTTTTGGCTGTATTTCCTAATATACATACCCTACAACCTAATATTAAATTTTTTAGAGATAATCACGCTAAATGGGTGTTTGAACAACACAGTAATAACCCTAGCGAGTTGTTCGAACTACGTTCATATATCATGGCGAAGTTGTTATGGAACCCAGATCTTGATGTAGAAGGATTGATTAAGGAGTTTACAAAAGGCTATTATCAAGAAGCTGGTGTTTTTGTAGAAAAATATGTCAACCTCGTACATATGAAAATTCAGGAAGACCCTGATTTCTTTCTCTTTTTATATGGAGATCCATCACAGGCCTTTGACTCTTATTTAAATCCGGAGTTATTACAAACCTATGCTGAATTTTTTGATGCAGCTGAACAGGCTGTCGCTCAAAAGCCAGAAATATTAGAACGGGTAAAAGTGGCGAGATTGAGTGTTGACTACGCAATTTTAGAAGCCTGTAAAAAGAATTTATCTGAAGTCTTTAGTCTGACTCTAGACGATGCATCTGGGCATAAAATTATAAATAAAGCCGTTGTAGACAGGCTTGAGAGGTTTTATAGTACGAGTAAAACGGCAAATATTAGCCTCATGAATGAAATGGGCTTTACCGTCAGTGAGTATTATGAAAACTACAAAAAAGCAATTGAAGTTGCCGAAAAACCAAATAAAGCAAAAGGGAAAATCGTAAGCCTACTCACTAAGCCGAAGAAATATGCCAACGAAGATCCTCAAACCTTAACAGATGGTGCCCTTGGGGGAAGTAGTTTTTATGCCAACTGGTTAGGTTTTGAAGGCAATCATATGGAAGCTGTTATTGATTTGAGTGAAATACAAGAGATCAATTCAATTTCTACGGCATTTTTACAAGTTTCAAACCATATCGTATTTTTTCCTGAAACTGTGACATATTACTATTCTAATGACAATAAAATCTTCCTTAAAGCGGGAACAGTAGTAAATGATCAACCGCTTAACAAGACGAGTAAGGTAAATGATATTCAATACTTCGATCTTAAGTTGTCAAAAACAAAAGCGCGTTATATCAAGATTGTTGGAAAAAACATGAATGAAGCACCTTATTGGCATCATGCTGCAGGATTGCCAACATGGATTTTTGCTGATGAGGTATTAATCAATTAAATAGGGGTTTGAAGTTCAAATGAAGACAGGATTTTATAGTGTTTTTAAGATTTGAATTTTAAATTTTGAATATTATTGAAGATCAATAAAGATCAAGAGGGAAAAGATTAAATCATCTTTTCCCTCTTTTTTTTACAATTAGATAAGGTAAAATTAATACTGAGGTATCACCAAGTATATATAATTTAATATTAACCAACACCTTTTTAGAACTGCTATTAGTCGAAATTATTCTAAATCCGCTACACTTTTGTTTTTATTTAGGTCTATATAAAACTAAACATAAGAATTATGACAAAAAAAGTACTAAAGTTACTGCTTGTGATTTGTGTGTTTTGTGTCTACGGGATGCAAGCACAATCGACGGTAACTGGAACTATTACAGATGCAGCTAATATGGGTATACCTGGTGCAAACGTAATAATTAAGGGCACAGCGCAAGGTGTGTCATCGGATATTGATGGTAAATACAGTATAGAGGTATCTGATGCCAATGCTGTATTACAATTTTCTTACTTAGGCTTTTTTACAAAGGAAGTTGCTGTTAACGGTCAGTCCGTTATCGATGTAACTCTTGAGGAAAACATAAGTGAATTGGATGCTGTAGTGGTGACTGCATTAGGAATTAAGAGAGAACGTAAATCTTTAGGGTATTCTGTTCAAGAAATCAAAGGATCTTCGGTTGTAGATGCAAGAGAGCCAAATATGGTTAATGCTTTATCTGGTAAAATTACTGGATTACAAGTTGTAAAAGGAAGTAATGGTCCTGCAGGTTCTTCTAAAATTATATTAAGAGGGTTTAACTCTTTAACAGGTGACAATCAACCTTTAATTGTTGTTGATGGTGTGCCAATGGATAACTTTACAGGAGCAGATAATAATAGTTTTTGGAATCCTTCTCAGGATTTTGGAAATGGTTTAGGAGATATTAATCCTGATGATATTGAGACTTTATCAGTATTAAAAGGAGCTTCGGCAGCTGCGTTGTACGGTTCTCGTGCGGGTAACGGAGTTATTTTAATTACTACAAAAACTGGAAAATCAAGAAAAGGACTGGGTATATCTTATGCAGTTACTACTGGTTTTCAAAGTATATTCATGAAACCTGAAATCCAAAAGTCATTTGGACAAGGAACTGAAGGTGTTTATGATGTTTTAGGTGGTTCTAGTTGGGGTCCAAAAATTGATGGGCAATCTGTTGAAGATTATAAAGGAGATAATGTTGCTATGAAATCATACGACAATATTGAGAACTTTTATAAAGATGGATTTAGTCAAAACCATAGTATTTCTTTTCAACAACAAGTGAGTGAAGCTACGTCTTTATATACTTCTGCTAATTACTTGAAAGATGATAGTAATATCCCAGGAGCAACATTAAAGAGATTGAATTTAATGGCTAGAGGGGTATCTAAATTTGGAGCCACTAATGACTGGACACTTGATACAAAAGTACAGTACAATGAAACTACAGCTGAGAATAGACCTCGAGGTGGTGTGAATTCATTTAACTCTTATGGTACTATCGCAACTTTCCCTTCGTCGTTAGACATTAGAGAGTTTTCGGCAGGATCGGATGAGTTTGGGAATCAATTATGGTATGATGATAATACATCTCAAATTAACCCTTATTGGTCTCAAAAGAATAACTTGAGTGTAGATTCACGTGATCGTTTTATGTTTGCAGGTTCATTAAAAAGAGAGTTTAATGACTGGTTAAGTGCTGAGGTTAAGGCCGGAGCAGATTTATATACAACAAATACAGAATCTAAAACCTACTCAGGAAGTCCTAGTACAACAACAGGGCGATATGGTTTAGGTAAGAATACTTTTATAGAGCAAAATTACAGTGCTTTATTGATTGCTTCTAAGGATAATGTATTTGGAAAATTAGGAGGAACTGTGACACTTGGGGGTAATTTAATGTCTCAAGAAAGCACGAGAATCAGTAGTGGTTCAGGAAATCTTGTGGTACCAAATTTATTTAGTTTAAATAATGGTATAAACCCTGCAAGTGTTTCTCAAGGGTTTAGTGAGAAAAAAATAAACTCATTATACGGAATGCTTCAATTGAATTATGATGGTTACCTGTTTTTAGATGTAACAGGTCGTAATGATTGGACGTCGACATTAAGTAAAGAAAATAGATCATTTTTCTATCCATCTGTGAGCTCATCTATTGTGGTGTCAGATATGATTAAGAAAAATGGAGGAGAATTACCAGGATGGTTAACTTTTGGAAAACTGAGAGCATCATATGCCGAAGTAGGTAATGATTTAAATCCTTATAGATTGAGAAATGCGTATTCTATTGGTAATGATCCTTTAGGGAATACTACTGCAACTACTGGAGATGTTTTATTGGATCCGAATGTTGTAAATGAATTAATTAAATCTGTTGAATTTGGTTTAGAAGCACGCTTCTTAAACAATAGAGTAGGACTTGATTTTACTTGGTATAAATCGAATGCTACAAATCAGTTGATAAATATTCCATTAGATCCTTTTAGTGGGTATAACTATAAAAAGATTAATGCTGGTGATATCCAGAATAAAGGATTTGAGTTGAGTTTAAAAACAAGTATCCTTAGAAGTGATGATGGTTTATCATGGGATATGGATCTAAACTATTCTAAAAATGAGAATACTATAGAAGCCTTAGATGGTGATGTAACTCAATATGGATTAGGTGGCTTTGATAATGTAGCAATTAGAGCTGATGTAGGTGGTGATTATGGTGTAATATTAGGAACAAAATATTTAAGAGTTGAGGATGAAAATGATCCTAATTTCGGAAGAATATTAGTTGATAGTGATGGTTTACCAAGAGCTACTTCTGGAGACAAATTTGTTTTAGGTTCTCAACAACCAGATGCTTTGTTAGGGATTACTAATATGTTTAAGTACAAGAATTTTTCTTTAGCCTTTGCAATTAGTGCGACTATAGGTGGTGAAATTTTCTCTGGAACGAATCGTACCTTACAAGCTTCAGGATTAGCAGCAGAAACTGTTGTGAATGGAGCAAGAGAAAACCTAGTATTTAACGGTGTTGTTGATGATGGGAACGGTGTATATACAGAAAACACAGTTGGGGCATCTCCGCAAAACTATTGGGGAGCAATCACAGGTCGTTCAGGAAATTTAGGTATTTCTGAAGCTAATGTTTATGACGCGTCTAATGTGAGATTAAGAAATATAACATTAAACTATAAGTTACCAGCAAAATGGTTAAAGGATTCATCTTTCCAAGACGTAAAGCTTGGGATCTCTGCAAATAATGTATGGATGATTTCTAGTCATTTAAATGGCATTGATCCTGAATCAGTATTTGCTACTGGCTCAAATGCAACAGGTTTTGAAAACCTGTCTTCGCCAACGACAAGAACGGTGTTTTTTAATATAGCTGTTAACTTTTAATAAAAAATAATTATGAAAAAAATATTTAAACCATTAGCACTATTGAGTGCTATGTTATTGATTTTTTCTTGCGATGACTTTGAAGAAATTAATGAAAACCCCTTGGCTGCAACTGCAGATCAAGTTGAAGTAGAATTTTTTATTAATAATTCTATTGGTGGTGCACAGCAAAACCCACATATCTCTGAACGTATCTTTGTATTATATTGGATGGATGCTGGTAGAACCTCAAGAATAGGAACCCTATCTGAAGGCTATGTGAATGATGGATGGACAAGTGATTATTATAATAGTTATGTGTCTAAATGGTTAAAAGATATCAATTCTGGAGTTGCCGTAGCAGAATCTAAAATTGCAGCTGGGAATATTAAAGAATATACCAATAACCTATTGCAAATAGCTAGAATTTGGAGAGCTTATGTTATGAGTGAAATGTCTGATAATTTTGGTCCTATTCCTATCGATGGATTTCAAGGAGAAAACCCAGAGTATGCAGGTGTAAGAGAAGTGTATTATTATATGCTTGAAGAATTGAATGATGCGGAAAGCTTATTAGATGATTCTATTACAATTAAGCCAAATTCAGATCTTGACCCGGCTTATGGATACGATTATACCAAATGGAAAAAGTATGCGAATTCTTTACGTATGCGTTTAGCTATGCGTTTATCTGAAGTTGACCCGGCAAGAGCTCAGTCAGAGTTTGAAGATGCTGTGAGTGGAGGATTATATATTGATGCTGCTTCTGATGATTTTAAAGTTCAAGAAATTGGTGGATGGAATGATTATGTTAATGTAATGTCAAGACAATGGAACAGTCATTATGTTTCTGCAGCTTATAGAAATTTAACTGTTGGTTTAGGAAGTGTAGGATCGGAAGATCAATTAGATGCTGAGCATCATGCGACCATTAAACCTGCTGATTATATGGGCTTAAAATTCGATGATCACTTTACCTCATTAACGAATGATCCAGCTGCTGGATATTGGTTTGATGGATTGCCAAATTCGGTAGATCCAAGAGCTTATAAAACGTTTCCAATTCCTGGAGATTTAGATAACCCTGAGTACAATGTTTATCCTACTTGGAGTGGAAGTCATGCACAATCTGAAAGAAGCTTGGTCATTGGAGATCAAGATAATGAGGAGAATGGAGAAACTGATGATGTTGTTCTTGATGCTGCCTTTACCTGGAATGCTATGGCAGGTGGAGACTGGGGAGCAAAAGGTGCTAATAACAAAATGAGATTTACAGGGTCTTACCCACGTTTAGCTCATAAATTTAGAGGTGGAGAAAATGATGGTCGTATCTTTTATGCTTCTTGGGAATCTTATTTCTTAATCGCTGAAGCTGCGGTAAGAGGTTGGAATGTACCAATGAGTGGTCAGGCAGCTTATGAAGCTGGGATCGGTGAAAGTTTTGCCTATTTTGGTGTAACTGAACATTTAGGAACATACCTTGCTTCACAAGATTATAACAACGCAGGGACTTCAGTGAGCTGGGGTCATACAGCAGAACCACCTGCGAGCGTATCAAAGGATTATGTAGATGGTTATACAGGTGATGCTGGAACTGCGAACTTTACATATCCAGAGAATACTATCTATGAAGGCGGTACAGTAAAGAATGACCTATTAAACAAAATTATCACTCAAAAGTTTGTTGCTCAATCACCTTGGTTACCATTAGAAGTTTGGAATGACCATAGACGATTAGGTTTACCATTCTTTGAAAATCCAGCGGTAGAAAATCCTATATCAGATTTACCAGGATTAAACCCAGGTAATGTGATGACCAATAAAGTTGAATTCTTTGGTCAACGTTTAAAATACCCATCTTCTTTTGACAATAACCTCCCAGGAAGTTATTCTCAAGCCATTGAATTATTAGGTGGACCTGATGCTGTTCATACACCATTATGGTGGGCTCAGCAAAACTAGAATTAATTTATAGTAATTAGTCATATTAATTAAAGGGAGAATCGTAAAAAGTTCTCCCTTTTTTTATCTTTATATTTTAATATTTAAAAGCAACTACTTTGAAAACATTTGTATACCTTTTACTCTTCACCGGGCTAATACTAAGTTGTGATTCTGACAAACAATTTAAAGTATTAAAAGCTGAGATCAGCAAAACGACTGAGAGCTCCAAACAGTTTTCTTTAATACCCAATTCGAAATCTTCTATAGACTTTCAAAATGTAGTTGAAGAAACTCAAGACTTAAATTTTTTAAATTACTCCAATATATATAACGGAGGAGGCGTGGTGACTGCCGATTTTAATAATGATAATTTGGTTGATGTTTTTTTTGTCGCGAACCAACAATCCAATAAGATATACCTTAACAAAGGACAATTTAAATTTGAAGATATTACCGATGATTCTGGGATAGAAGACCTTGGAGGTTGGTCTACAGGAGCATCTGCCATAGATGTCAATAATGATGGTTGGATGGATTTGTATGTCTGTAAATCGGGAGCATTAACAGAAAATACCCTGCGTCATAATAAATTATATATCAACCAAAAAAATAACAGCTTTAAGGAAAGTGCCAAAGAGTGGAAGATCGATGATGATGGATTTAGTACACAATCCTATTTTTTTGATTTCGATAAAGACGGTGATTTGGATATGTATTTGGTAAATCATAGAGTTGATTTTGAAAATACATCGAGGCTGAATATGGAAATTGAAAGGCGCTTTACCAAACAGACTTCAGATAAATTATATAGAAATGATGGTGGTTCTTTTACAGATATCACTCATAAATCGGGGATAGTGAATAATGCCTGGGGCCTTAGTGCTTCTATTGGTGATTTTAATAATGATGGTTGGCCGGATGTCTATGTGTGTAACGACTTTTTAACCCCTGATATGTTATATATCAATAATAAAAACGGCACATTCTCAAATGAAATTTTGGATAGAATGAACCATATTTCTTTTAGTAGTATGGGATCAGATTATGCCGATATAAATAATGACTTATTACCAGATTTATTAGTTCTGGAAATGGCCGCAGAAGATCATGTTAGAAGCAAACAGAATATGGCAACCATGAATACCAAAAGCTTTAATAATTTGGTAAAAATGGATTATCACCGCCAGTACATGGTGAATACATTACAGTTGAATAATGATAATGGTCAGTTTAGTGAGATTGCCCAAATGAGTGGTATCTCGAAAACCGACTGGAGTTGGTCACCTTTAATCGCCGATTTTGACAATGACGGTTTTAAGGACGTTTTTATTACCAATGGGATTTTAAAAGAAATGGGGAACCAAGATTTTAGAACCAAATTAAGAGCTAAGTATTCCGATAAAAACAGGCCTGATTTTCAGGAGGTAGTCGCTATGATGCCATCGAATAAAATAGGTAATTATAGTTTTAAAAACAAGGGAGATCTTACCTTTTCTAACAGCTCTATAGCTTGGGGGTTTGAAGCAAAAACCCAATCGAACGGCGTAGCTTATGCCGATTTTGATAATGATGGAGATTTAGATCTAGCGATTAATAATATCAATGGTGAAGCTCAAATCTATCAAAATAATGATCTCAATAATTTTATTCAATTTAGATTAAAGGGAGACCTGAAAAACACTGCTGCTTTAGGGGCTAAGATCTCAATTACCGTAAATGGTAAAAAGCAGTATCAAGAATTATATACCAGTAGAGGGTTTTTGTCTTCGGTTCAAAATATTATAAATTTTGGGGTAGCTGATGCGACAAGTATTAATGAGGTTTTGATTGAATGGCCAAATCAGAAATTCACAATATTAAACGATCTCGAGGTTAATCAAATTATTACTGTAGATCAGAAGCATTCACTGCCTTTAGAATTAGATAAAAAAATGAATGCTAAGGCATTTACGGCTATAGATCCAACGCAAAAAGGAATAACATTTAAACATAAGGAAAACCAATTTGACGATTTCCAAAAACAAATTCTTTTGCCCCATAGTCAATCTACCAATGGTCCATTTATCGATAAGGCAGATGTGAATAACGATGGTTTAGTTGATTTCTTTATCGGTGGTGCAGCCGGTCAAACGGGTGAATTGTATATTCAAACAAACAATGGGGGCTATTCAAAACAAGAATCTTTAATCTGGACGGAAGATAAGGCCTATGAAGATCTAGGCGTATTGTTTTTTGATGCCGATAATGATAATGATCAGGATTTATATATCGTTAGCGGCGGTAGTGCATTTGGTGAGAATAATGATTTATATCAAGATAGAATCTATCTAAATGATGGTAAAGGGAATTTTAGGAAAAGTAATAATGCATTGCCAAAGATAAGTTCTAGCGGACAATGTGTAAAAGCTTCAGATATTGATAATGATGGGGACTTAGATTTGTTTGTCGGCGGGAGAGTGATCCCGGATAAATATCCATTTGCTCCAAAATCTTATATTCTAATTAATGAAAATGGAAAATTTCAGGATAAAACAGATCATATAGCACCCTTAATCTCGGAAGTAGGGATGGTTACCGACGCTGTTTTTTCTGATTATGATAATGATGGTGATGACGATTTAATGCTAGTCGGAGAATGGATGCCTATACGCTTATTCGAAAATGTGAATGGAATGTTACAGCCTAAACAAAACAAGGATTTAGAACATACGGAAGGGATTTGGTTTAGTATCACTGCAGATGATATTGACAATGATGGTGATATGGATTATCTCGTTGGCAACTTAGGGTTGAATACGAAGTTTAAGGCGAGTAAGGAGCATCCATTTCATGTGTTCTGTGATGATTTTGATAAATCTGGAACCTATGATATTGTACTCACCAGTAATTATAATGGAACCTTGGTGCCGGCAAGAGGAAAAGAATGTTCGACCCAACAAATGCCATTTATTAAGGAGAAATTCCCGAGTTTCCAGGCTTTTGCTGAGGCGAGCTTAACAGATATTTACGGTGAGAAAAATCTTGATAATGCCCTTCATTACGAGGTAAAAATGCTGGCTAGTATATATCTTGAAAATCTTGGTAACGGTGAGTTTGAGATTCGGAAATTACCAAATGCGACACAAATATCTCCAATAATGGATTTTGAAATTATTGAGGATCAAGGCGCTAAAAACATTGTGATTGTTGGGAATCATTATAACTCAGAAGTTGAAACCGTACGTTATGATGCCTCATATGGTTTTGTTTTGTCTTATGAGGATGAGCAATTTATGGTGAAGGATCCAGGACTTACAGGTTTTGTGAGTAAAGGAAATGCAAAGCATATGACCATCATTAATTCAAAAAAGGAAAAACATGTTTTAATAACAAATAATGATAGTCAAATAAATATGTTTGTAATAAAGGATAATGAAAAAGGTAGCGACTTAAACTAAGGTGTATGGTATTCTAAAAGAGGTATGTTAAAGGATTTACCTCCCCAGAATTGTTATTGGTCGAAATAATTTAGGGATGTGAGCTGTTTTATAGTTCTTTATGCTTCATACATATTATCCGTGATGATAAAAATTTAAATTAATTAGTTTTTTGAAATTTATTCAATTGAGTGATTGCAATTGGATTAGTTCTTAAGAAGAACTAGATTAGGTTCTAGTTCTTCTTTTCATATACTATTACCTAGAGTTTTACAAGTTTTGTAGCTTGTTGTTCCCCTGATTTGGTCTTGATTTTTAAAATATAGATACTCGGTGCTAAGCTTGAAATGTCGAAGGATTGTCCTTTGTCAAAATCCCCATTAAAGGTCTTAACTAACTTCCCTGTGATATCATATATGCTTAGATTATTTGAAATTTTATTTATTGAGAACTGCTCTGTTGACGGGTTAGGGTAGACCATTAAGGAGTGTTCTTTTGTAAATCCTGGATTGGATAAGGTAACCGGAGCATGATTGCCATAAATTTTAAATTCCCCTGCTGGGATATTGATGGAGCTGGTGGAACCGCTAATTGTAGTGTTTCCTGTGTCGTCCATTAAATCATACCAGGTATTTGTATTGGTAAACCCTGGATTGATAGCTTGAGAAGTCACATCAAAATTTGCTAGAATAATAACATCTGATAAGCTGTTCGCTGGAAGACTATTGTCCCAGATACGAATTTTTGGAGTTAAAGTTCCTGAGCTAATGGTGTAATCACCTTCAAAAACAGCTTCTTCCGTTTTTAAATAGTTTAATCTTGACCAGGTATCGTAAATTGCTTTTCGAGCGACATCATTAGACCAGTTATTTGCCCATTGTGGTTGTGGTTTAGTGCTGAGTTTGCAATTGGGGTTATTTACAGTGCCGTTATCACAGGTGAATATGGAATTCTCCATGCCTAGTTCGGCAAAATGCCAAATCATTTTTGGCCCTGGAATGGTTAGGGTCACAGCACCTAAGGCAGGCATTCTGGATAAAGCTGTATTCAAACTTGTAACATCATGTGTCCCATTGGTCGCGTTTCCAAAATTTAGATTTTTGTACATCAATCGTTCTTCATCATGACTTTCGGCATAGCCTACTAGTCGTTTTTCATCAAATCCATGCGCCGTATGTCCCATCCAATCAAAGTTGGAATTTGAAGCAAATCCCATGGTGAGTTGATTGTAGTTTTCGGTCATTTTACCCCACATCATGATTCCTTTTGGAATTCCGTCGGCTTCGCCTGTAAGCCTGTAGTTTGCCCATTGTTGCTCTTCGGTAGGTGTTCCCAAATGTTCGAAAATCGTATAGTGATCAGGGTCTAAACTCCAGGAGTAATCGGCGTAAGATTTTAAAACATCCACACGGTCTTGTTGGTATGCATTGGTACAGCCTTCATCATTAGCCGTACAATTTTGAGTAAATCCTTTTGTTAAATCCCATCTAAAACCATCTATTTTAAAGGATTCTATCCAATGTTTAACCACACGCTTTACATAATTTTGAGTCCTAAACTGTTGATGGTTAAAATCGGAACCCACATTATAACTGTGCTTAGGGGTTTCGTTAAAGTATGGATTTTCTGAACTAGGTTCTCCCCAGCCATCATTATCTGGATCATTCATCCACATCCGTACCATAGGGTTTCTTCCGAAGGCATGATTTAAGGCGATATCGAGGATTACGGCTATTCCATTTTGATGGCATACATCGACCAATTCTCTGAATTTATCCTCCGTGCCATAAAATTTATCTAAAGCCATATGAAATGCCGTGTTATACCCCCAGCTTTCATTGCCTTCAAATTCCATGATGGGCATCAGCTGAATAGCATTGACATTTAAGTTTTTGAAATACGAAATTTTATCGATGAGATCTTGAAAGTTTCTATCTGCATCAAAATCACGAATTAAGACTTCGTAGATTACCAAATCTTCTTTTTTAGGTTTATTAAAGTTCGTCACTTGCCAATTATAAGGCGTTTGTCCTGTTTGTAATACAGTAACTTCGCGCTCTTGGCCTGCAGGATATGCGGGTATGTTAGGGTATGTGCTCGCCGATATTCCTGAGTCATCATAAGGAGAAAGGACTAAGGTTGAATAGGGATCAGCCGTTTTTACTAGGCTAGGTGAATTGGCGAGAGGTGTTTTATCTACAAGCCAAAATTGATAAGATTCTAATTGGCCAGAAGTAAGGCCAGTAAGGGTGATCCAAAATTTATTATTTCTGGTAAAATCACGTTTCATGGCATAGCTGCCATCAGGTTGCCAATTATTGAAACTTCCAGCAACATAAACAAAATCTTTTCCTATCGCATCTAGTACGAGTGTCGCTTTTGTCGGGTCACTAGCGTGGTAGTTAATCCCATCAATATAATCCTCTGGCATGATCTCAAAAGCTGTAGTAAGCTCGATTATGACCTGGAATGTTTTAATTATTGTGGTTGAATTTTGAGTGACTTCTAAGCTGTAATTTTGATTTGCTGTAAGGTTTGAATGGGTGAAATTATATGAAGCGGTATTAGATTGCGTGTTGATAGTGCTTCCATTTGACTTTAAAACATAGCTGGCATTGCCACCAATATTTGTAGCAGTAATAGTTAAATTGTCACCAGAACTTAAAAGCGTAGTAGAATTTGGTAAGGGTGCTGTTAGGCTGACTTGAAAGCTGCCAATGTCAAAAAAGAAATCACTACAGCCATTGTCTTTTAATTCTTGAGAGCCATCCTGAGATCGAAAAACCATCCCCATTTTAATGGCATTTGTGGCTTCTTGGGCCGTTAGACCATAGTAAGTTTCAGGAGTCAATGTAATACTCCAGGTGCCATTACCATTATTGGTCATTTCACCAACACCATCATCCTGTCCCCAATTTCCAATAGTATGTGTCCATGGATTAGACTCTGGGCCTACTCCAGAATGCATATACACTTTGGTAGGGTTACTGAATCCATTACAGTTTGATGCATTACTATTGGCATCTAGTGTAATCGTTATAGATTCATTAATATCAAAGGGGTTAGGCGTAATGCTAACTTGAGCAAAACCAAAATTTATAATTGATATAAATAAAATGACTGCGTAAATCTTTTTCATGTGACCTCTGTTCTTTGTCTTTTCAGACGCGTATAATTCTGATTTTTGTATACGGTTTTAGATAAACCAATAGGTGAATTATACGATTTAATTAAAAAAAGGGCTGTCATTTCAAACAGCCCTTTAATGCTAATAATTCAAATAAATAATAAAAATATTATTGATTGATAGAATAGGTATTGTTTGTAATGTCTAACCATATTCTTGCATTCCCTGCTGAAACAGCGATATTATCACCTCCAGCATCTAAAGTTCCATCTGCTCCAGAATCTCCAAAATCGGAAGCCCAGGCATCATTAACTCTGAATTTAATTTCACCGTCAACTAAAGGCACTATTTCTGCGATCCAAAGACCCGGATTAACCTCTGTAAAAGTGAAATCTTGAGTGGCACCCCATTCATTATAACCAGAACCAACAACCCCATAAAGATCTGCAGCTTCAATAGTGTAAAGATTATTATTAAAATCTAATGTAATCGCGTAATGACCAGCAGTTACAGCGATATTATCACCTCCAGCATCAAGGGTACCATCTGCACCAGTATCTCCAAAATCACTTGCCCAGTCGTTATCCTTTCTAAACTTGATGTCTCCGTCGATTAATCGTACACCTACTTTGAATGTATCGGTAGTATAATCGTAGTGGAATTTAGCATCAGGTGATGCACCCCAATCGTTATA
>Ga0105356_10003724_pt1 | contig 14888 bp, 17 predicted proteins | sample GOMGulsemesocosm_3_FD_83502 | JGI IMG/M metagenome (GOLD analysis project Ga0105356, IMG submission 83502) | Methane-oxidizing microbial communities from mesocosms in the Gulf of Mexico - GOM9D Gulf of Mexico | ecosystem: Environmental > Aquatic > Marine > Cold seeps | place: Gulf of Mexico...
AGGAACAACACACAATCCAGGAGAGAATGTATATATGGGGAAAGACCATACATTACATGCTAGAGTAGATGGTGTTGTACAATTTCGCAAGAAAAGAGACAATAGATCTTATGTATCTATTGAGCCTTTCGAAGTATAAGACCTCAGAAATATAAATAGCAACTCCCAAACGTAAGTTTGGGAGTTTTTTTATGCCCTTTTGTTACGGATATTTCAATATAGAAATGGTATTGTACTTCTATTTTGTACATTTACATTCCATGAGAATACTCTATAATTGTATTGTACTAATTGCGACTTTTATTTTGTCGATTGTCGCCCTGTTTCATAAAAAAATTAAATTATTTGTTGCTGGAAGGAAGGCTACTTTTGAGAAGCTGTCAGTTTTTAATGCTGGGGATAAAATAGTTTGGTTTCATGCGGCATCTTTGGGAGAATTTGAGCAAGGAAGGCCAATTATTGAACGTCTAAAGCAAGAATTCCCTTCCCATAAAATTCTACTCACTTTTTTTTCTCCGTCCGGATATGAGGTTCGTAAAGAGTATCAAGTAGCAGATGTTGTTTGTTATTTGCCAATGGACTCTAACAAAAAAGTGAAACAGTTTCTAGATGCTGTAAATCCGGTAATGGCAGTTTTTATTAAATATGAGTTCTGGCCAAATTATTTAAAAGGATTGCAGCAAAGAAATATACCCACACTGTTAGTATCAGGAATTTTTAGAAAAAACCAAATTTTCTTTTCCCCATTTGGAGGGTTCATGAGGCAATCTCTCAAGGCCTTTGATCATTTTTTTGTGCAAGATCAACAATCAAAAGACTTGTTAAATGCAATCAACCAACAACAGGTAACAATTAGTGGAGATACGCGTTTTGATAGGGTGTATGAGATCTTGCAACAAGACAATGAACTGGCGTATATCTCAGCATTTAAGAATAAACAATATACAGTTGTTGCCGGTAGTACTTGGAAAGAAGGTGAGAAATTATTAGTGAATTACATTAATAATTCTGCTTCTAAAAATGAAAAGTTTATCATAGCTCCTCACAATATGAATGCCCATGATATTAAGGAATTAAAAAAATCAATTGTAAAGAAAGCGGTTTTGTATTCTGAAAAGGAAGGCAAAGAGCTTTCGGGGTATGATGTGTTTATTGTAGACACAATTGGGGTTTTAACAAAAATTTATTCGATGGCAGATGCAGCCTATGTTGGTGGAGGTCTGACAAAAAATGGCGTGCATAATATTTTAGAGCCTGCTACCTTTGGTGTGCCAATTGTAATTGGGCCTCAATATAAAAAGTATAAGGAAGTTGTTGATTTGGTAGCCTTAAAAGGGTGTAAAGTAATTGCAAATCAGAACGAATTTTCTGCTATTTTTACAAAGCTAAGAGAAAATGAAAGTTATAGACAGCAACTCGGAAATATCAATACCGATTTTATAAAAGAAAATATTGGCGCTACAGAAGCGACCATGAAATATATTAATAGTCAATTAAAATAAACAATATGGAATTTATCTCTCAACCTTGGGCGTGGTATGTAGCCGGCCCAATGATAGCAATAGTGCTATTATTAATGAATTACTTCGGACGTGGTTTTGGAGTCTCGTCAAACTTAGAAACCTTTTGTACTATTGGTGGTGCTGGTAAAGTGTCAGATTACTTTAAGAAAGATTGGAAAGCACAAACATGGAGTTTGCTATTTGTAGTCGGAATTATTATTGGAGGCTTTATTTCTTCTCACTATTTAATGTCTGGAGATCCAATTGCTTTGAACCCAGAAACAGTGACAGAATTAACAGAGTTGGGCTTTGCGAACGCAGGGCAATCCTATGTTCCTTCAGAAATTTTTAGTAGTGAAAATATCTTTTCATTAAAAGGGTTCGCCATTTTAATAGGTGCTGGATTTATGGTAGGATTTGGAGCGCGTTATGCCGGAGGTTGTACTTCTGGACATGCAATTACAGGGTTAAGTAGCTTACAAATGCCATCTTTATTAGCGGTAATTGGTTTTTTCGCCGGTGGTCTGATTATGACTTGGTTTTTAATACCATTAATTTTTTAGCCAATAATTGGAAATTTCAAAAAACAGATAAATAGAAAGCCTTGCTTTTTCTAAGAGCAGTAGGAACGTTAAGGTGAGTACTAAAAATATATAAAATGAAAAACATAAAATTTTTAATCATCGGAGTAGTATTCGGAATCATACTTAGTAAGTCAGAAGTGGTTTCTTGGTATAGAATTTACGAAATGTTTAAATTCCAATCCTTTCATATGTATGGGATTATTGGTGGTGCAGTAATGATCTCAATGATTTTTATGCAGTTGTTTAAAAAAGGAACAATCAAAAACCACAAAGGAGAAAACATTCCTGTAAAAGATAAAAAAAAGGGACTGATAAGAACATTAGTTGGAGGTACAATATTTGGATTAGGTTGGGCGCTAGCAGGTGCTTGTCCAGGACCAATGTTTGTATTGATTGGTCACAGCATTACAGCAATTTTAATTGTCATATTGGGGGCAACCCTGGGTGCATTTGCTTATGGGGTATTAAGTAAAAAATTACCTCATTAACAGAAAAAGCATGATGAAAATCATGTTCTAGAAAAGTTGTTAAGACTAATTTTGTATATACATAATTATGGAACGTCATTGGAAGCTTTCTAACGAAGAATTTGAAGCGCAGTTTACAGCGTGTAAATTACGTCCGTTGTGGTTTACACATGAGGCACATTTGCGTTTGGCGTGGATGTATATTGGCAAGTATGGAAGTGAAGTTGCTTTTGAAAAGTATAGCAATCAACTGCAGCAATTTGCTAAAAAATACAATGCAGACGGTAAATATAATGCTACTGTAACCTTTGCCTCCATTCAAATTATGGCGCGTTTTATAAAGGAGTCTGACGCGTATGATTTTCAGGATTTCATCAATGAATTTCCGCAGCTAAAAAGTAAGTTTAAAGAGCTTTTGACGACACATTATTCAAGTGATATTTTTACTTCTTTAGAAGCAAAACAACATATTTTACAACCCGATTTAGTTCCGTTTTAATGAATAAATTAATAGATAGTTTTGGGAGGCAAATTAACTATGTGCGGTTGGCAATAACCGATCGTTGTAACCTCCGTTGCCAGTATTGTATGCCGGCGCATGGAATTGAAATTGTTCCAAGAAACGACTTGCTTTCTTATAAAGAAATGTATAGAATTGTTCGAGTACTTACAGAGCTTGGTGTTACTAAAATTAGATTAACTGGCGGTGAGCCTTTTGTTAGAAAAGGATTTGTGGATTTTTTAGAAATGTTATCTTTTAATGATTTGTTGGAAGACATTAACATTACGACTAATGGAGTGATGATACACAAACATATTGAAACGCTAGAGAAGTTGCAGAAAATAAAAAACATCAATTTGAGTATTGATAGCCTACAGGCTAATAAGTTTAATGAGATTACCCGGAGAAATGTATTTGGAGATGTCTTTAAAACTATGGAAGCACTGGAGAAAAGCAGCATGAACTTAAAATTGAATATTGTGGTACAGTCTGGAATTAACACGAACGAAATTGTCGATTTTGTTCGGTTGACTAAAGACAAAAATATGGCTGTTCGATTTATAGAAGAAATGCCTTTTAATGGTAAGGGGCAGCGAGAAATAGAAGAATCTTGGAATTACAATAAAATACTAAATGAGATAAAATCGGAGTTTGATGTAACCGAAGTCCAATCTGAAAGATCTTCAACATCACACAATTTTTCCATAAAAAATCACACTGGTTCTGTTGGAATTATTCCAGCTTTTACGAGAACCATTTGTGGAGATTGCAACCGAATACGGATTACCTCTACCGGAACTTTTAAAAATTGTCTGTTTGATGATGGTGTTTTTAATCTGAGAGATTTTATACGTAATGGGGCTTCTAATGAAGATTTAAAAGCGCTCTTTTTATCGTTGGTGAAAGAAAAACCAGCAAATGGCTTTATAGCAGAAGAAAACAGAACAAAAGGAGATGTTTCTGAAAGCATGTCAACAATAGGGGGTTAAATTGTACAAGGTTAAATAATATGTATTCAGTAGTTTGGAAATATGTAGTTGAAAAAGAAAAGCAACTAAAATTTGAAAAAGAGTACGGTGATCATGGAACTTGGAATGCATTGTTTCGGAATTCGAAAAACTATGTAGGCTCTTTTTTAAAAAAGAGCACTGAAATACCGAACACCTATCTTTTAACTGATACTTGGACTGGGAAAAAGCAGTATGAGAAGTTTAAGGAAGAACATAGAAAAGTTTATGATCAGTTAAGTGCTGAATTTGAAAACTTATATGAAAAGGAAGAAAAAGTAGGAGCGTTTAGTCCTATCAATTAAAAAGAAAAAACAGCTAATGATTTCAGTAGAAAATGCCTTGCAATCCATTTTAGATTCAGCCCAAGACTTTGGAATTGAGGAAATTCCTTTTTTACAATCTGTAGGTAGAATTTTAAAAGAAGAGATTAGAGCTGATAGAGATTTTCCGCCATTCAATAGAGTTTCTATGGACGGAATTTCAATTGATTATTCGAATTTTAAACAAGGACAGCGTAGTTTTTCCATTGAAGGAATTCAAGCTGCAGGAAGTGAGCAAATCAGTTTACAAAACGCAGAGAATTGTATTGAAGTAATGACGGGTGCAGTACTGCCAAACAACACATCAGCTGTAATTAGGTATGAAGATGTCATTATTGAGAACGGCATAGCTACAATCCAACTAAATGAGGTTAGAAACCTCCAGAATATTCATGGGAAGGGAAAAAACGGAAAAGTTGGGGATCTATTAATTAAGCAAAACACACTAATTTCTGCGGCAGAAATAGGCGTATTAGCAACCGTAGGAAAAGCAACTGTTAAGGTTGCAAAAATTCCGAAAGTGATGATTGTTTCTACAGGAGACGAGTTGGTTGGAGTTGAAGAAACTCCATTAACACATCAAATACGTAGATCTAACGTATTTACCTTGGTTTCCTTATTAGAAAAACTACAGATCCCTTCAGAGACGGCACATATTACGGATGATAAACCGGTTTTAAAAAGGAAGATAAAAGCCTATTTACAAACATACGATGTGTTGCTATTTAGTGGTGCAGTTAGTAAAGGAAAATATGATTTTTTACCAGAAGTTTTTGACGAGTTAGGTGTCGAAAAATTGTTTCATAAAGTAGCTCAAAGACCAGGGAAACCATTTTTTTATGGTCGTGCAGCGACTTTTGGCATGAGTGAGCAGGGGCTATATCCGGATGCAGATAAACATACAGAGAATAAAAGCCAAAAGAACACAATTGTGTTCGGGTTTCCAGGGAATCCAATTTCTACATTTGTAAACTGTTTGGCGTATTTTTATCCTTGGTATTACAAGTCTGTTGGAATAGCGCAGCAAGAAGAAAATGCTATACTTTCTGAAGATGTAAACTTTAAACCAAGCTTAACGTACTTTTTGCAAGTGAAATTGAGCGCTAGATATGGGCATTTAATTGCAACTCCGATTGCAGGAAATGGATCTGGAGATTTAGCAAGCCTGGTAAACACAGATGCATTTATACAGTTACCAGCAGGACAAACTGAGTTTAAAAAAGGAGAAGTTTTTCCAGTAATACGCTATCGCTAATTATAGTTTTTAATGTTTAGTTTTGAGTGCTAAGTCTTAAAAGAAAAAGTTATGAAAGAAAGTATAGTACAAAAAAAAAGTTTTGAATTTTCGTTGAAAATAATTGCACTTTATAAAAAACTTCAACAAGAAAAAGAGTTTATAATTTCAAAACAACTTTTAAGAAGCGGAACATCAATTGGAGCAAATGTTGAAGAGGCTTTAGCTGGACAAAGTAAAAGAGATTTTACAGCAAAGATGTCAATCTCTTCAAAAGAATCAAGAGAAACTAAATATTGGTTGCGATTATTAAAACAAAGTGAGTTAACGTCAATAGATGTAAATTCATTAATTTTGGATATTGATGAATTGATACGAATATTAACATCCATTGTTAAAACGTCTCAACAAAATCTAACTAAAAACTAAATATTCAACACTAAAAACCTTTAAATGAGTTTCACGCATTTAAATAAAAAAAATCAACCTAAAATGGTCAATGTTTCTGGCAAGGCAGTTACCAAAAGAACTGCAATTGCAAAAGCAAACATGTTTTTAGGAAAAGAAATTATTTCTCATTTTGCCAATGATGATTTAATAACCAAAAAAGGTCCTGTTTTTCAAACGGCAATAATTGCCGGAATTCAGGCGGTTAAAAAAACATCAGAACTCATTCCTATGTGTCATCCATTACTAATTAACGGTGTTGATATTGATATCGATATCGTAGATGATGTACATATCGAAGTTTTTTGTTCTGTAACGATAGAAGGAAAAACGGGTGTAGAAATGGAAGCGCTAACAGGCGCTAATATTGCTTGTTTAACCATATATGACATGTGCAAAGCGATATCACAGAAAATGGTGATTAAAGAGGTGAAGTTGGTAGAAAAAACAGGCGGAAAATCTGATATTAAAAATGACTAAGCACACAAAACACACAAATATTACAAAAAGGAAGAACGATACTTATGCGCCAAATGAATTGGTCTTGTTGGGAACAAAATGTGGGGTGATTTCTAATATAGTACAGCAGGTTTCTAATAAATTAACAAGATATAAGTTGGCGTATTTTGATGCGTCACATGCTAAAGATGTACCCGGTAATACCTTATCAGAATACGTTTTTCATCACCAGGGAAATGTGCAAATATCTACTTCGCACAAGGAAAATAAATTTGCGCAACGTTTGCAATTTGCACAGTATGATTATGTGTTTATCAATGGGAATCATTATGCAGGGACTAAGCAAGTGCTCTTTTTGGATCCAGAAAAAGAAGCGTCTATCAATAAACGAATTGATCAAGTTTCTGAGATTGCCTTCTTTATAAAATTAACTGATGCTATTGAACCATTTCAATGTTTAAAAGATAAATTTCCAAATTGGAAGGAAATTCCACAATACGAATTGTCAGATATTGAAAACATCAAGAATCATATTTCAGGATTGATACAAGAATCAATTCCAAAAATAAAAGGCCTGGTCTTGGTTGGTGGAAAGAGTACGCGAATGGGAACCGATAAATCTCAGTTAAACTACTTTGGTAAGCCACAAAAAGCGCATGTAAAAGAGTTGTTAGAAAGCAATGCTTTAAACACCTATTATTCGGTGCAAAAAGATGCTGGAAATGAAAATGAGATTCATGACACCTTTATAAATTTAGGACCGTTTGGCGGGATTTGTTCTGCATTTCAAAGAGATCCAAATTCGGCTTGGATGGTATTGGCAACTGATCTTCCTTTTGTAAATGATGCATTGATTGCGTTGTTGCTAAGTAAAAGAAACCCATCTAAGGTGGCCACGGCAATTAAAGGAAAAGGCAAGGAGTTTGTAGAGCCTTTAATTAGCATTTACGAACCAAAGGCCTATCCTATCTTGTTGCAATATTTAGCACAAGGGTATTCGTGCCCACGTAAAGCCTTGATTAATTCTGATGTTGAGATTGTAGAGGTTGATGATGCGTTGATACGAAACATCAATACTCCAGAAGAGTTTAAGGCGGTAAAAAACGAATTAAAAGATGAGTAAATGTCATTCCGAATGAGGAATGAAAAGGACTCTTATACATGTCAAACAGATTTCTCAACCGGCAAAAAAGAGCTCATTTGGAAATGATGCCTAACCTAAAAAAATGAAACCAACAAAAAACCAACTTTTTAAACGTCAAATAACCTTGTCTGAAATTGGTGAGAAAGGGCAAGAGAAGCTGCAGAATACTACTGTTTTGGTGGTAGGATGTGGAGGCTTAGGAAGTCCGATTGCCGTGCATTTGGCAGCAAGTGGAATTGGTAAAATGCATTTGATAGATTTCGATACCATTGATGCAACCAATTTACACAGGCAAGTTTTTTATTCGTTGGCAGATGTTGGGAAATCCAAAGCAGCAACACTTGCTAATTTTATAAAAGAAAGAGCGCCGTATACAGAAGTTACTTTTAGTAATCTGCCAGTTAGCAAAAAGAATATTTTCAAACTGATTGAGCATGTAGATATTGTAATTGACGGAACCGATTCATTGCCTACAAAGTATTTATTAAATGATGCCTGTGTGTTGAATTACAAACCATTAGTGTATGGTTCTTTGTATAAGTTTGATGGGTATGTTGCTAGTTTTAATGTGAAACAAGAAAATGGCTATTCAGCGAATTTAAGAGATGCTTTTCCTAATATGGCAACAGATGTTCCAAATTGTTCTGAAATAGGAACTTTAAATGCTATTGTGAGTTTCATTGCTGCGCAACAAGTAAATGAAGTGCTAAAGTTGGTTACAGGCGTTGGAAAACCATTGACAAATCAATTGATGATATGTAACTCTTTACAGAATTCACAATTAAAAATGAAGCTTCAAAGTGTTGTTCCACAAGAAAAAATACAAGAAATATTTGACAATGAATCCTATTTTGATCCAGGTTGTGAAATGCAGCATCCAGATTGGTTGATTTCTGGCGTTGAATTGAAGAGGGCGTTGTTGGATCCTGAACACAGTAGGAATTTAGAAATCATTGCTGTTTTAGAAAATCTACAAACACCGTTTAAGGTGGATCATATAATACCTGTTGAAAAATTAAACATTGAAGGTTTTAAAATTGATACTTCAAAAAAATATGTGTTAGTTTGCCAAAAAGGAATTACCAGCTATAAAGTAGTACAACAATTGAAAGAAAGATTTCCAATGGCAAACATTCTTAGTTTAGCTGGCGGAGTAAATGACTATTAAATGACAAACCCTATCCAGTTTTATACCCAAGAAAAATTACGACTTGAGGCAGCACTAGCAATTTTAAAAAAGACCTTATATACAATTAGTGCTTTCCGTTTGGTTGTGTTTTTTACCACGGTATTTGGAGTTTATTACTTTTTCGGAAACGGACTCACTGTTGCTATTATTGCTGTAGTCGGTTTTTCAATTTTTGCTTTATTATTGGTGAGGAATACCAAGCTGCAAACAGAAAAAGAGTTGTTAGGCTCTAAGATACAGATCAATGCCAGAGAGATTGCTGTTTTGAATGGTGACTATAAAAACTTAAAATCGGGAAATGAATTTGTGGACCCCCATCATTTTTATAGCAATGATATTGATTTGTTCGGAATCGGTTCGTTTTTTCAGTACTCTAACAGAACGGCTACTGAAGAAGGAGCTCAAGCTTATGCAGTATTATTAACTGAAAATAAAATTGATCAAATAGAAGAGAAGCAAAAAGCTGTTTTGGGACTTGCTGAAAAAGTACAATGGAGACAGCATTTTTCTGCAATTGCAAGTTTGGTAAAAGTACAGTTTAGCGCATCGTCAATTTTAAACTATATAAAAAACTACAGAACAGTACTTCCTCGTTATTTTGAGAGTTTTGTAAAAATGTTTTATTTAATTTCTATCATGCTAATTGTAATTGTTAGCATTGGTCTGGTCCCGTTTTCACTACTTGTAGTTTGGTTTTTTGTAGGCTTGTTTATATCTGCTTCACAGCTTAAAAAAACAAGTAAGATTTACAACCAATCAAGTAAGGCAAAAGAAACGTTCAAACAATATTATCAATTGTTGTCAGAAATAGAAAAGCAATCTTTTTCTTCATTTCTGTTGGTAGAAAATCAACAAAAATTACAATCAGAAAAAGAAAAGGCTTCTTTAATTTTTCAAAAATTCTCAAGAATTCTAGATTCTTTTGATCAGCGAAATAATATTGTTATTGCCGTGGTTGGAAATGCATTATTTCTTTGGGACATTCAGAATGCCATGAAAGTAGAAAAATGGATTTCTAAGTATAAGCATACCGTAGAGCAATGGTTTGAGGTAATTACCTTTTTTGATGCTCAAAACACCTTGGCTAATTTTTCTTACAACCATCCAGCATTTGTGATGCCGGTAATAACGAATAAACCGACCATAATAAAAGCAACACAATTGGGACATCCTTTGTTAAATTCGAACAAAAGAATAGACAATGATTTTGTGATTGATAAGGAGCAGTTCTTTATTGTTACTGGGGCTAATATGGCAGGGAAAAGTACTTTTTTAAGAACGGTTTCTTTAACGATGGTGATGTCGAATGTTGGGCTACCTGTTTGTGCAGAAAAAATTGAATACAATCCCATAAAGTTAATAACCAGTATGCGAACTTCAGATTCGTTGGCAGATGATGAGTCGTATTTTTATTCAGAATTAAAGCGATTGAAATTTATTGTTGATCAGATTGAGTCGGAAGATTATTTTATCATTCTGGACGAAATTTTAAAAGGAACAAATAGCAAGGACAAAGCAATTGGTTCTAAGAAGTTTGTTGAAAAATTAGGCACTTCGAAGTCTACTGGAATTATAGCAACCCATGATGTTAGTTTGTGTGCACTGCAAGATGAATTTGAAAACATAGAAAACTATTTTTTCGATGCACAAATACACGACAATGAATTGCATTTTGATTACACACTTAAAAATGGAATTTGTAAAAATATGAATGCCTCTTTTTTGTTAAAAAAAATGGAAATTATTTAAGTACGAAGCAGTATCAATTGCCAAGTTTGATGATTTGATTTATGTTCTTTTAGAATGGTAAAACCTATGGCTTTATGGGCATTTACAGAACGTATGTTTTTAACGTCAACCTCTGTAATAATTGCATTGTATTCTTTAGAAATGTTTTCCTTCATATAGTTGTAGAGTGCTCTGAAAATTCCACGTTTTCTATATGCTTTATCCACACAGACTTGTCCCATTACCATGTAATTTATAGGTTCGTTTAACGCCTTGATTGCTGCGTCTGTTTGAGTAAACATTGGTGTCAACAAAGGAATTTCATTCCTGAATTCTTGTAACATACAAAGGGCATATCCAACAACCTTTTCACCATCTTTAGCAATAACATGTGGATGCTCATCATGCATTTTTGTTAGGAGTTCTAGTGAATGTTGAGCACTGACAAAACCTTGTTCAGTTATTTCACTTCTGGAAATATTTACAGGGAGATTTTTTTGTTGAAGCGCAATTATTTCTTCAAGTTCTTTGGTTGTAGTTGTGAGTTGGTATTTTATCATAAATGGAACTACTTTTAGCGAATACTATGGATGTGCATTCACCCAAACTTCTCCATCAGAAAAATGTTCTTTTTTCCAGATTGGTACTGTTTCTTTTAAGGTGTCAATAGCAAACTGACAGGCATCAAAAGCCGCTTTTCTGTGTTTGGAAGAGGTTGTGATTATTACTGGGATTTCTCCAATTTGTAACAGGCCTTCAGCATGATGTATGGCAATTTTTTCAATGGGGTATTTTTCTAGTGCTAGATCAGCAATCTTTTGCATTTCTTTAAGTGCCATTGGTTTGTACGTAGAGAAATCTAATTGTTTGACTTCTTTTCCTTTTGTGTCATTTCTTACAGTTCCAACAAAGGCAGAAATGCCACCACAAGAGGCGTCTGTTACAAAATTATAGCATTCTTGTAGGTTTAATTTTTCTGAAGTGATTTTTATGGATGTTTTGCTCATGTCTCCTACAAAAATAACAAATCAAAACGTATCTTTGCTTTCTAATTTTAGAAGTTTTAAAAATGAAGAATATATTTAGAATTGTAAGTTTTTTAGAAGGAGCTTCTTATTTACTATTGCTGTTTATTGCAGTTCCAATTAGATATGTTGAGTTTCTTGGTAAAGACCCTCAATATGTGAAATTATTAGGAATGCCACACGGAATTCTATTTATGATATATGTGGTGTTGGCTTTTATGCTAAAAGCTCCAGAAAAATGGAGTGGTAAAACTTTTGGGATTGTTTTAGTCGCTTCTATTTTGCCTTTTGGTACTTTTTATGTTGATAAAAAATATTTAAAAAATTAACCACCACTCACTGGCGGGATAATTGCAATTACATCATTTTCTTTTAACACCGTTTCATTTGAAGCGTATGTTTCATTTACAGCAATTGCATATGATTTTATGTTTTCTAACTGTGGGTATTTTGTTAGAAATTGAGCTATAAAAACAGCAATCGTTGAATTACTAGGAACTTCAACCTCTAAAGAAGAAGTTCCTAATAAATCTGTTGTAATTCCAAAAAGTAAGACGTGTATGTTCATTTGATACAAAGATAGTGTATCGGTTAAAATAAACTCAAGCTAAACACAAATCCTTTCTGTTTTTGGTTAATTCCACCTTTAGAAATTACATAATCTACACGTAAAAAACGCCATTTTCCAAAACCAATATTGTCGATCCCTACAGAGGCTTCTGTGTATGGCTTTCTGTCGCCAGTAAACAATGCTTTTGCACCTGTAACTACATGGAAGTTTAGTTTATTTATCAATGGAATTTTACCTAATATAAAACCTTTAAAATTATGCTCTCCATGGAATTCGGCGAATCGATTGTTTGTACTATACGCATAATAATCTAATAAGTTAAAGTGATTTGTTGTTCCATTTCCAGGAGAAATTGATAATTTATTTCCATTAAAATGGGCGTAATCCATAAATGGAATATCCTTTTGGTTTAAGAAAATACCACCTTTTATACGGTATTTTGTTCGTCCTAAATTACCCAATGAAAAACGCTGCCTTAGTTGAGTAAATACGTAGTCGGAGTGGTTTTCTGAATTGCCTGACCCGAAAGTTTTTCTATACCCAACATATAAAGAAGGGTATTTGTTATTATATACTGTAAATTTTCGATCTGGATACGACAAGTACTTTGTTCCAAAATTAATCGTTGTCCCTAGGTTTAACGTCCAAATTTTATGTTGAGAAAAAGAGGAGGCATTGCTTAAAGGCGCTCTAGGGTTGTTAGAAGAATATGTTCTGTCCTTAATGTTTTTTGCACTGTAATTTGTGGTGTTAAAAAGCGGTTTTCTATCAGCAAACTCTAACGAGCTATTAAATCTAAAACCATTGGTTAGCTCTCTAGAAAAAGAAACATTGGCATAGGTCTTCTCATATATTTTTTTGTAGTTCCTTTCAAAATAGATAGAACTTATTGTATTGTGGAAAGTAGAAATTGGGTTTTGAGAATTGAATTGTCGCGTTGTAATTCCACCAGAAAAACGTAAAATGGGTCTAGATATATTATTCCATTTGTATCCAAAAAATGCTGTAGGCCTTAGTTTCTTATCAGAAAAACCATAGTTGAAGTTGGCTCCAAAATTAACCCATTTTCCAGTTTCGTTTAAGGTTTTAAAATAGCGCATTCCAATAGTTGAGTTCCAGCCTTGCACAGTGTTAAAGTTAAGGTCGGTTATTGGAGAATCAATACTAAAAGACCATTTGTTGTAAGAGTCTCTGTAGGAATACCCTGATAAAGGAAATGACCACGAGAGTTTGTTGTTTTTTGTATCTACAGAATCCAGGTATTTTTTTGATTTCCGAATGGTTTTAATGCTGTCTTTAACAACATAGTCGGTAACTTCTTCAGATGTCAAAGGAACAGGACGTAGTTTTTTCCAGTAAATAGAATCTTTTTTAGTGGCATTCTTTTCAAAAGATAATACTTCTTGTCCAAATGTGTTTTTGGTAAAAGTTGGATTGAAGTTGTAATTAGAATAGGCGGCAGAAAAGCGTCCGTTTATATTAATTCCAAACATTCCAATTTTAAAATCGATGGTTTGAGAAATTAGTATCCAAGCATTATTTTTTAATGTTTTATTAAAGCTTTGTTTAAAGTGTAAAGCATCTACCATTGGTAAATTTACCTGAGCACCTGTTACGGTAATGTCTGTTCCATACAAGGCCCAGTCATCTTCTGCAACATAAATAAAACCGGTAAAAACACGATCGTTTTTTCGTTTTGGAAGCAGGGCAATTTTGTTAATCATTTGACCATTTTTGTCGTAGAAGTTCCCAACCAATCTATAGTTGTAGTATCCAAAGGCGTAATTTGCAATTGGTGAAATAATCTCGTTTCCGATTTCTACAGTGTTTTTATATAAATTAAAATTTACATCTTCGGCTCTGTTAAAACTCACTCCATTGTCAGAGCCACTCACTTTAGAAGCCACAATATGCTCTTTAAATCTGTTTGGTTTTTGGTGTGCTATTTTTGAAACAGTTTCTGATAAATAGATGATTCCGCTTCTGGTAGAATCCAATCCACCACCTAAATCACCAAGCTTTTGACCTAGGATTTTCTTTGGAGCGTTTTTAATTTTATACAATCCTCTAGAATAGAAATCAGCGGTAAATTGCTGAATTTTATTTTCGTTCTTTTTCTTGTTCGCAATTACATTTCTAATAATTCGATTTGCAGGATTTTCTTTACTGTTAATTTGAACTTCATTTAACGCAACGCTTTCTTCATGTAGCTTTACGTTTAATAAATACGAGCTAGAGGTCACTGTAACTTCTTTTTTTAAGGTTTTAAACCCTAGAAATTGAAATACAACCGTGTATTTTTTTGCTCTTTTTATAGGTAGCTCATAGTACCCTTCATCGTTCGATGTTGTTCCAGTAATGGTTTTATCTAAGTAGATGCTTACAAACGACAGCGGGTTGTTTTTACTGTCTGTAACGTTCCCTTTGATTTGGGAAAAGGTACTGGTAATTGTGAATAATAATAAAAGCGTAGTAATTTTTTTCATAACTCAGTTTTGATGATTGATAGACAAACTTATAGGTTGTTTTCAGAGTCTTATCTCTATTTTTTGTTAAAGAAGATACAATATTTTCTTAAAGTTATTCATTCGTCTTTTGAGTAGACGCTTTAGACTACTGTTTCGTTACTTAATAATCTGTTTTTTTTAGGTATCGGCAATATTAAAAATGAGTATATTTGTCAGTTCATTCAAACACTAAAACTAT
>Ga0105356_10003726_pt1 | contig 14886 bp, 2 predicted proteins | sample GOMGulsemesocosm_3_FD_83502 | JGI IMG/M metagenome (GOLD analysis project Ga0105356, IMG submission 83502) | Methane-oxidizing microbial communities from mesocosms in the Gulf of Mexico - GOM9D Gulf of Mexico | ecosystem: Environmental > Aquatic > Marine > Cold seeps | place: Gulf of Mexico...
GGTGTCGCTCTGAGAAACACCTATGTGTAAAGGCTTACTGCCTGACATTTTAAGTAATATACCCTTAAGATCAGTCAGTTTCCCTTTAGCCGCGGAAATTTTTGTCAGGTCTTTTTCATGTAGTAAATCAGGCGTTGCAAAGAACTCCGAATCTTCTATCCCTAATTCTTTAAGCTCCTCCGGATTGTCCAGGTCGATTTCAGCGTAATGAGTTGAAGATTTTAAAAAACCTCGGTTATTAACGTTTCCATCGATCGATAATAGAAAAAATGTAAACCCTGTGTTTCCTAATCTAGTCCAGTCGTCAGAAGTCGTATTTCCACTTTGAGTTTTAGAGCTTCCAGGCAATGTTTTAATACTGCGGTGAACTAAATCAAACATAGGCGATAAAGTATTAAAAGTAGGTTCTCCCTCTGTGGACTCTGTATAATGTCGCAGAGTGAATTTTTTCTGTTTTATGTTGTCTTTTTCTAAATGCTTATCTTCAAGCTTATCTATTTTGAATGGTATTTGTTTGTTCGTTATGTCTTCCATCATATCAAAAGGGAGTATTCTACTATCTGATGTATACTGTTCCTTATATTTGTCATAAATTTCTATAGCAGTAACAGGTGCTCTCCCATCCACATCCCTCAATATAACAGGATTATTCCTCACCATTCGATACAGGTTCAAACCATCAATCGTCCAAGCCGGGTCTGGATTTAACCAACGCCCCATCCATGACGCATAATAACGATAACCGTAGTAATACAGTCCCGTTGCATCACGCTCTTTACCTGAATAACGAACCGTTTTGTATTTGGCTTCAGCCTCACTTTTCGCCGACCACACCGCTGTGCCACCAAACGGGTAGTATTCTTCTTGGCTAATAATCTCCGCATCCTGATTCAACTCAAGATTACTACTGCCCAAATGATTATCTAAACTATAACGTAACTGGTTATTCGGAATATCTTTTTCATTAGCTGGCTTACCTGCCTCCCAATGTTGCAGCCTTACCTGCGCACGCCCTGCCTGCCCCAGTGTCAAAACATGCAAGTCTTCCGTCACCGTATCGGCTGATTTCGCGGTATTGTATTTCCGTCGGATTTCTAACCCCGGCAAATAAATCACCTGCTCTTGCTGATTATTGCCCTTGTCGTACAAGGTTTTGCGAATACGCTGCCCCTGCACCGTGTATTGATAGTGCTCCTGCTGTTGTTCAGTGATGTTCACTTGTTTTAGCTGGTCTCGTCGGCCCCAGACTAAATCTTTATTGCTCTCAAGCTTGTTTAAATTACCATGAACATCAAAATGACTGTCAACATCGCTCAGGGTGATACTTGGCTGATTGTTCTGTTTTACTGCCCGGTTGCTACGGTCAGAAACAACCATTTTGGTGGTATAACCCGTGGCACCATTCGGACTATGCTGGATTTGTTCTAGGTTACCGCCGCGGTCATAACCATAGGTACGGCTGTAATTGCGTAATTGATGACTGTCGATAGGAATGTTAGGTATTGGTAGTGAGGAATTTTGCGCATTATTCGTGGCATTTTCTCGGCCTGTGGCCTTGGTTAGTTGATACAGGGCGTCATATTCATAGGCATTTTTTGCAGACACTTTCTGGTTCTTATAAAACCGAGTTGCACTGGTTTGGTCTGTTATCGCAAGAATATTACCGACAGGGTCATAACTGTAACGTAAATCCTGTAGTGGTGAAACGTCATTTGGACGGGTCGTTTTAACCTCACTCAGACGCGATGTTTTTTCATCATAAGTATACTCGGTCACGACGCCATTACCAGCAATCTCCTTCACCTTCTGACCCCGTGCATTGTATTCTAAACCAGAAACGATGGGCTGTTCGTCTTTCTCACTCTGCGTCAGATAGCTGGCAGTAAGATTACCCGAAATATCATACTCACTACGCTGTAAGTTGTCTTTGGCATCCTTTTGAGTCAGTAATATACCAAGTGCATTATAGGTCCATGTTGTTTCGTATTTTTCACTATCAAGAGGCGCTTGCCATGCAATGTCGTTCTGACCTTGCCAATCACTGTCACCCTTATCCAATGATAACAACTGTCGGGTTTCTGATAATGGCTGACCAGTTAGGCTGATACTGTTAATGGCTCCCAGCCCTGCATTGTCGTAATGACGCACCAACTGGCCGATAAGGTTCTTGTCTGCCGTATCAGTATCGGCGTTGTCGCCATAGACAAAACGTTCCGTTATTTGCACGGCTTCATCACTCACTTGTTCAGTTACAGCAACTTGACGGTGCAAATCAGCATCATATTCAAAACGGCGCAGGGTTTTATCTCCATCCCATTCCAGATGAGGGGCACCAGTGATATCGTTGAGCGTGATACGAGAGCCAGCATCGATACTGTCAATGCACAGAGGCTGACCAGCAAGACCTGTTGTATACGTAAAGTTGGACTGGACAAGCGCCTTGTTACCTTGTTCCTGTAAGATATTAAAGAAACGCGGATCAATATGGGTTTGTAGATGACCGGCAGCATTATAAGTGTGACGGCTAATACGAGTATCCAACTCATCGCCTATCTTGGTGCGGTTAAATTGAATGTCTCGGACCGCTAAGCCTCGGTTATCCAACACGCCAATGGTCGGTGTCCCCTTGCAGAGCTGACCGATGTCGTTTTCATTCATCATGTGGTGTCCTTTTTATTATGAATAGTGTATAGATTGAAGAACTGCCCCGATTTACGGGGCCGCAACAACTCAATTATTCAATATCACGCACTTTATGTAGCGTGTCATTCTCATCCTCAGCGACAGTGAACCATGGCGTGTAAAATTGACAACGCTCAAAACCGTTGGCTGTCTCAACTCTAATCAGACGACCTAAGGCATCATAATAATGCGTATCAGCATATCCTTTAGCCCGCATATCCTTATCAGCGACATACTCCCAACCGTCAACAAAGTACGGCTGATACTGTCTAACGACCAAGCCTTTGTTGTTATATTCCACTCGTCCACTCACGCGCCAACGATTATCCGTAGATATCTCAATTAATTTATCATTCTCATCCACCTTCAAATTTCCATCTGAAGTACGTTGATAGGCAAGTCCGGGGGACACTTTTTGTAAACTCTGTAAGGCGCGACCGAAGCCATCGCTATAAGAGAGTTGAAGCTGTCGTTGTTGACTGTCCGCTTTAGGGTAATTGTCTGCAACCGAAGCGACCTGATGCAATGGCAATGAACTCAATTGCCAGCTGAATTCATTGCGGGCAAAAATAGAAGCCTGTTCTTGCTTATCAGTAGAACCCGCAGCGGCAATAAGCTCCTCGACAGTCAAAGGAGATGTGATGCTATCGTTAAGTTCATTAAAACCGGTGCGTTCTCCATCCTCCATACCATAAAATGAACTCATTACCGGAGCACCTAAGGGACTTATCGCGACTTGTTGAGTATTTTTGTTTATATCAACGACGGTATGAGGCACTACCTGTTGATAGTCCACAGTCACAATGGTGACATTTTTTAGCGGATCTGTTGTTGCCGTCACCGCTAAATTGTAGGCATCATACGTAACCAAACTTTCGCCGACTAATGTTGTTGTCCTAGAAGCCGTCGGCAAATAAAAATCCTCGGCCTCGAGATAGCGAGTATAAGATTGAGGCACTACCCAAACCGGATCTTCGACTTCATCATCAGTCTCTTGAGATAGCACTTTTGAGGCAGATACGTAGCCTGCTTTTGTGAGTTCACCATCTAAGTCAATCGAGGCTGGAAGTGAACGATAAGCCTCTAATGTTACCGAATCAAAAGCAGCGCTTTCTACATATGCTACCCGTGGTGGATATAAAAAATCATCTGGCCCAGTGTCTGCGATATAGTGAATCGTTTGTTGGCCAGTAAAAATCCGAGTTGATCCCAACAAAAATGTAGCCAGAGCCTCTACACTTAAGCCTTTATTGGGGACCGTGAGACTGGTACCATCAATAACATTACTTCGATTTTCATAAGCTAAACCAACCACGCTATAGTGATCAGTGACTCGGTGTTGGTAAGCACTCAGGCTTTCATTGATTCTAATCGTATATTGTTGTTCATCTACCGATACCGCACAGGCACCAAGATAGATTGGATCCCATGTATTATCTGAGATAGATTTGCGCGTTGGATAGCTCACCGAGACTTGCTGAGTGGGTAAACCATGCTCATCAAAAGTTAACGTTAAGACGTGCCCACAACTAGGATCCGCACTGATACGTTCATAGTTATAGCTCAGCTGTTCGATCAATTGCACTCTCAAGGTTGGCGTCGAGTTATCCGTCTCCCCTTTTTGTAATTGCGTAACCTGATAACGCATCGTTTGTACTGCGTACGGCATCGCCTTTAGTTCGCTGCTATCTAAACCATAGACTTCTTCACGTAAGAGTGAGCCGCTTAATGCCCGCTGTTGCCACCATAATTCAGATTTAGAAAGCGTAGTATCCCAGCCCTTTAAGCGAGTGTCTTGCAGTTCATAGGCAGCACAATCACCATTCCAATAAGGTGTAACCTGAGGCAGTAACTGGCCGACATTATACCAACGACATGTTTTCAATGGCGACGTATCCGTACCTTGGCTAGGAGAGGACAATACTTGCGTATCTAAGGTTTCTACATAGCCAAAACCACGGTATTCACGCTCGTCAGGATCATACAACCCATTCCTATAGGTGTAATGTTGAGTGAGTTGATTGCCTGTGATTTTGTCAGTTTGAATCATCTCTTTAACTAAATATAACGCAATCGGTAGCTTACAGTCAGCTTCAGGGCTATTTGCTTTTTCATCCAGCCACTCTTGACCAGTGTGACGGTACACGACTTCACTCACAGCCCCACATTGATTATCCAGCTGGCAAAGAAGATGAGGTTTCAACTGACTCAAGGACAATACATAATGTGTGGGGGCCATATGAGGCACACTGAATAATACTGATAAACCACCAGTACCCTGTAAATCATTAAAGGTAAGCTGACAAGTATCATCGTAATGTACTCCTTCAGGAAGGTCGATATCTTGACCTTCTGCGAAACCATTACCAGACATATTAAGATACACGGTTAGCTTATCTGTTCGCACGTAAATTAAATCATTGGCCCCTGAGCCATCAATATCAACCAGATATAATCGCTGAGGTTGGAAATACTCGTCACTCTGACCGTTCCAATTCCAGCTTAAGCGAATACACTCACCAAACTGCCCATGCCCTAAATTAGGCCAACAACTGACTCTATCTTGATCAATTTCAACCAATTGTGCTTGACCAGCCCCAAGCATGTCACTGAAGGCGACCACAGTGCGCCCGTTACGCCCTTGAATAGGCAGGCTCAAGGAATCTAATTTGGTCTGTTGAGCTGATGCGAACCCCGTCCGAATATTTGGATAAAAGCGTACACTGCTAGGCCCAATGACCGCGACATCGGATAATCCAGCGCCAGTAATATCAGCAAACATACCTTCACCGCTTAATAGCTCCGATGGCACTGCTGAAAATGGAGTAAAGGATTGCCAGGTTTTATCATCTTTTAAAGTGAAAAAACCATTCAATCCCGGTTGTGTTACCATCCAATCGAGACGACCATTGCCAGTAATATCGGTCAATACTTGCTTGCCATCTTGTAAAGAAGGCACTGCCGCAACTGACTCCCAATCACTGTATGTAATATCATCCCCGCCCTTAGGTCCTCGTTGAGGCGCACGATATCGCCAATCAGTCCCTGAGCGGTATAGCACACCGGGAAGCCCTTCACCATACAGATCAACTAACTGGTAAAAAGAGGATTCATTAATCCCTGGTGTCGAAGGAAGTGCTTGCCATTGAGGAGCTAGTTCAGGTAAAGAAAATTCCTGATACCTGATCTGCAGTGCAGGACGAGATTCAGATATAGCTGTCTGTTCAGAATCCTCGCCATAGGCCCATTCCTGTGCCGATATTAAACGACTCAACATCGGATTTTCATCATAACTTAGCAGCAAACGGCGTATAAGCATAGGCTCTGGAGTCAGTTCATCGGGAAAATGATGAAACATCAAGACTTGATGACAAAGGCGATGGCAACGCACTTCAAAACCATAATGGTAGTCAGAGAACGAGTCCTGACGTAGAAGCCACTCACCATCGTCTGACCATGCTGTAAGTAGGTTCGAATCCGGGTCAGGTTGCCCATAATCGAGTACCAAGCTGAACAGCCATCCTGTTTTATCGTCTGGCCACTTGCTTAAGCAATAAAGTTCGGCATCAGCCTCAACATTACCATATAAAACTTTTGTTAGGTAAGACAGGGCTCCTCGGCTTCTGTTTTGTTCCGATGATTGCGTTTTATCAACATTAACATCATTTTCTGCGGTGTAGACATAGCGTATGTGTTCTCCTTGAGGTGACAGGCTTTCCTCTAGTGACCACTCTGCAATGCGCCCTTTGTCACTGGTTTGTGCTCCTGGAGATTTCCCTAAGCAATGCACTGAGCCATCTGAGCTAAATACTAGCCAAAATACCTCCGTTTGATTTGACGCTAATTGCCAACGCTCGTAACGTTCATAACCACCCGCCACGCGAGAGCGGTAACTGGTCACGATATGATCCTCGAACGTTCTATGCCTAAATGATGAGAAAACCTCAGTAATAATGTTATTGGTATCACCGCGTACAGGTTCAAGCACCTCACCACTCGGGCCGACATAACGGTCGGTATCATCGTATTTGGGTGTGCCATGTTTTGTGTGTAGACGAATGGACAGCAGTGGCAATTGCCAACCCACACCAAAGGGGCCATTACCTTGGGTCGTTTGATAGCTAAGGGCAAGCGATAACGCGAACCCTCTCCCGCCACTAACAGGCAGAGGAATAGAAAATTGCATATCACCGGTTGGCCCAGCATGACCCGGCGTTGTTTGAGTTGTCGCTATAGTCCCACCCTGCTGTGGCAGTTGCGGTGGATTAATGGCCAGTGTTTGAGGTTGTTGTGTCATGACGTACTCCAATTGAACCTCAGACAGGTACGTCTGAGGTTCATATTTAAAATAGCGGGGGCTATCGTACCCATAAGGCCAGGTAGCCCGCTGGAGAAATGTACAGAGGTTAAGCTTTAGAAAAGCCGATCGTATATCGAATATGTAAAATGATATCAGTCAGGCTGTTTAGTATCTCCAGCTGCTTTCCATCTGCATTAGGGAAAGACAAGACTAGATTCGCCGAGGTGGTATCCCCCCCCAAAGGCAAACCTTCGAAAGGCAAATACTTACTGTCGTTGAAATTAAGCTGGAACTTGCCGCTGTCGTTGATACCATGCGAGATAGCCGCTTGTTTACAACTTGAATGAATATTCACACCAGCAACCAAACCTGTGCCACTGTAGCTCAGTACAGCTTGGATATCTTGATATGGTCCAACTAAGGCAGGCAAAGAAACACTTACCTGTTTAATTCGGCGTGTGTTTCCAACTACAACGCTACTCGGATAGTCCTCGTCAATTTTTAGATCAGCCAAATTAATGGTGGCTCTAAACACATCGTCATTCAGCTCAAGATTGTGATTTATTGTACTAAAATCAGGATTATCGACTTCATCATCAAGAATAGCTTTCACTTTTTCATTGAAGTTGAACCCAACTTCGGTCAAATTATTACCCATTTCGGTACTCAATGAGACAGTACGATTCACTTCAAGAGCGTTAGCATCCCAGTCAAGGTAACTTGATTCCATCTGCGTCAGGTTCAGCATTAATCCTTCACCACACAGTAAACCTGCACGTTGACTATTCCAAGCGCCCGGTCGAATGAACACTTTAGAGTCCTCTGTCTCCCATTGATAACCAGCCTGTGCTTTTAGACATCGAGACATCACTAAATCGTAAAATTGGTAGTAGATAGTAGCAAGCTTGCCATGCATCCAGCTGTACAGAGATTGGCTGGTAAACTTGGTCTCTAAAAACGCCAACTGTTCATTTAAGTGAAGTTGTTCTGTTTCTAAGCTCACTTTTTGCAGCTCTGCCGCTTCTAGGCGGATCGCCAGCGAGGCTTGGTGCATTTGTATTTCTTTAACGGCCAGCTTGGCATCGTCACGGGCACTTTCCCATTCTTCCTTGCGGCGACTGTATTGCGCAAGCAACTCCATATTATCGGCATGGGCGAATCCCGCTTGTGCGCGCGCGTCTAAGCCATTGGCAATAGCTTCAGGCATAGCACCGAAGTGCATCCCGCCATTCGAGAAACCGAACATATTAGGAAACGAATCAGCACCCGCACCCACGGTCCGTGATACATTAGCGACAAGAGCATAACCGCTAGCCACTCCACGAGCTTTAATTGTCGATTTTTCTCCGCTGCTTAATCCCTTATCTAACCATAACTGGTAAGTATCAAGCGAGGCTTGTGCACGACTCAAGCTGGTTGTGAGTGTATTTTGTTCTGCTTGCAACTCATATACTGTTTTCACCTGCTGTTCAAGCGTTAGGGCCATTATATTAACGGCCTGATTCTGCATAAGTTGACTCATGGATTCATTATCTTTTCGTTCCAGAATCGATAACAATGATTGTCCATAGTTCGTTAGTTGTGCGACCAGGCTACGTGCACTTTCCAACATAACTGCGAATCGCTGGATAGAAATTAACAAACCACTCAGCTGATTGGAGCTCGCACTTGAGCCTGCCGCTGCCGCACGCTGAAGTGCCTTAGGATCTTTAGGGGTGGCAAAAATAGGTAAAGACAACGGCTGACCATCGATGCTCAAATTATGACGTAAATTAAAGAGGCGTTGTTGCACCATACCATAGTACTCAGCAATCTTGCCATTTGGAGTTGGATAGAAGCTCACTGTATCAGAACCAGTTGTCATCGTCTTAGAGGCTCCAGTAATGAATGCTTCCATTACCCTTGAGTTTGCAACAGTATTATCCACTGCTGCTTCTCCTAAGGTCGGATTGTCCCACCCATTATTAAGCGACATCTCAGACTCATCTCCAAGCATACTGGACACAACGGAGTACCACATTTTAGCTTCATTGAGCGTATCACGCTCTAACTGTCGATATGCCGCATCGCCTCTGGCGAGCAATAAGTCAATCAGCTTCATTTTGGTGGCGACTTTGTAATGCATTGGATCGGCTTGAGCAACAATATCAGGATTTGTGGTGTCACTTGGATAATGATCCCACGCCGTATCTTCTTCCATAGGGCGTACGTTCCACTGGCGCTTCATCCCTGCTGGATTATAGAGGTATTTGAGCCAGCGCTCAGTTTCTTCAAACAATTGAGATTCCAGTAACTTGTCTACAATCATCATAGGTGAATAATAAAAAAGTTCCCAGAAATAGAGGGCGTTTGCACCGCTAAAGTCCATTTGATCAGTCACAGTGCTAGTAACTAGACTGAGTAAACTGATATTTTCATTTATTTCAGCTACGGTATACAGTCCACTTTCAGCAGGAGCAGCAAAGCGCGACCAAAGATTAGCTGGATTATTCTTGTTAATTTCGTAAAGTACAGCTACGCATACATCACTAGTTTGGGAGTTAAGCCAACACCCTATAGGGTAAAAGAGTCTAACGCTTGTAGCGGTATCAGATAAAGTCCCTGTATAAATTACGCCTTTATCCCCTAGCTGGTTTTCGGCATAATATACATTAAATACTTTATCAGAACCATGTATTACAGGATTATACGCTGGAAGAGTCAGATCAAAATAAAATCCCTTACCTAGCTGAGGTTCTGCTAATTCCTGAGTCTCATAAGATAAGACCTGCTCTATGCCAACGGCGGCTTTTTTGATCAATTCTTTAGTAAAAAGCGTATTCAACCGAGTTCTGCGCGGATGAGAATTAAACGAAAGGTAGCATACGCCAGAACTAGAATCTTTATTTATGTAAGCATTTTCTATAGATTTTTCTAGCCCTTTAACTCCAACCTCCTCAGTAAACTTTACGATTAGATCTTGTTCATATATAACAGTACCATAACTATTTTTCACAACTTCAGTATAGGTAGTTTCACCCTCACTTGCTGGAATACACCACTCTTTAGTCGTAATACCGGATGGCAATCTATCGAAACCTCCTTCCCAATTATTATGTATATACAATTTAGCAGTGACATACACTCTGACACCTATATATTCAGCCTCTTCTAGAGATGGTGCATATTCTTGAACCAGAGTTAAATCTAGTATCTTCAAATCATCCAATGAGTCACAAGCACAGGTGAACTGCAGTACTTCACCATTTACTTTGTAGCTTCCCGACTTATTTGGCTCATCATCATAAGAAAGCAAATATCCGAATTCACTGCCTTTAAATTCTTTAGTGTCGTTTCTGACGAGATCAATAATCAAGTGCTTAGAATCCTGAGCAATTGCAATTTTATTAATATGGAGCGTCCCACCCAAATCAAGTATTATAAACTGATCAGAAGGTATTTTAGCATTAATGTTAAGACTATAGTTTAATCGGCCTGGCGGATACACATCATCGAAATCGATCAGGCTTTCAGTCACAGTTATAAAGCCGCTAGTGTCAGTTGTGGGCGATTTAAGTTCGAGTGAACATTTTAAAGGCTTTGAATTATTTGAGAAAATAACTTTGTTCTCACCAACGTCATTTAGATTCCCCTTAACTAACGTTTTAAATTCATGTGCACTTCGTTCATCATCTAGTGACTCCATATCAGCACCAATATAAACAATACGATTATTAATATCGGCGCTGTCGTCTATGCTGTTATAAAATAAGACTGCCATACTGTCATATGATGTACAATAGGTAACATAGAAATGAGAAAAAGGTTTACTCAAACCAGTCAGTGGATAATCAAAGGCTGCAGCCCAAGAACCATCGATTTTTCGATAAGTAAACTTGAGTACATAACTCAGTATTTCTTTTGCGTCATCCTTTACAGCCGTATCCGATTGGCTAAACGTTTTAGTCTCTTCTACCCAAGCTACATATAGTCGACTATGAAAGAGGATTGGTCGCACCTGATTGTTAATAGCATTAATCGGGTGCTTGATCTCATTCCACTCACCCCAAGCGGATGCGATATAACCCCCACAACCATCAGTGGCGCTGTTATCTAAGCAACGCCAGAAATAGCGGCTGTCCTTATCTTTATTTTTTGACACAAAGTAAATATGCCCAGCGTCATAACTTGAGCTGTCAAGATAACCACTTAGCACATTAAGATTAGCCACCTCTTCAAAATTGTTTAGGTAGCTTTTATACGCCTGTTCAACCAAATCAACATTCATTTCACCTTGGCTAATATCAGCCAAAAGTTGCTGCTGCAAATGGGTTTGATCATAGCGTTCGGCTGATTCAACATAGTTTTCAGGATAGAAAATCAACTTCTGCAATCCAGCCCACATACTATAACGATTATTATATTTATCCCAGTTCGTGAAAAAATTCTCTTTTAGTGCAATATTACTAAGCTCACTCAGTTTACCTTGAAACCCTTGTAAACACTGGTTGATATATAGCTGAATACTCGCTATTGCCTCAGCGATATAGGTGGTTTCAACTTCACCACTGACTTTATTATCTATTAATAAATACAGGAAAAGTGCTTCTCTATCCTTAATTTTACAGTCTTTAGACACATAATTAATATAATATTGGCAAAGACCTAAACTCAGATTTTCTTCGGTTTCTTGGTTATAACGAGTACGCTGCAGATTCAACAGAGAAGCTTCGAACGGACTTGCGAGAAGCTTCCAGTCTGCGAATATTTTGTCATTTTTAACAAAATCAACCAACATAGAAATTGATAATTTATGCTTAGATGCCAACTCAAGCAATTCGATAACCCTATCTAAACGTACAGCAAAATTAGCATTTTCAACTGGATCAATAGCCTGACATGCCGCGCACACCGCCCTTTGTGGGTGATCATTATTCAGTAGTTTAACAACGTTTGTTACGTTAATATCACCTGATTGAAAGAAAGACAGATACAATTGGAGTTGGCTTTCACTCAGTGACTTTTGCGTGTCTTTTAGTCGTGAAAAACCTTGTAAGCTAACTAGGCTTGGTTTAAGAACCTTGGCATCGCAGGCATCATCATAATATTCGAACACATTAGAGAAAGAATGTATCAGTAATGTATTTAGCACAGTATCCGTAACAGCGAACGTGTTAATAATCACGGCAAGTTGTGCAATTGCATGGCTAAAGCGAACCATATTATCTTCATTTTCAGTCGTACAACTACTTTCATCATTAAACGTTTTTATAAGTTTTTCCCACATCAGCCATGTAGTATTGCACGTGGTAAAATCTCCTGAATAAGAAACGAACGCTTTATTAGCCCAGTTAAGCATAGAGACCGTGACCTCTTTACTTGCAAGGCCAAACGTAGACATCATGACGCCCGCAAACGCGTTAACAATAAATTCAACTTTGTCTTCGTCATTCAAAACTGTATCAGCGTTATCAAGTTCACTCGTATCAACTGAGTGGTAAAGTGTTTGCCAAAACGCTTCAAGTTCATCAGTTTTTTGAATAAGAAATTCATGCGATGTCATTGCGTTAAGCATTGAGTAAGTAAAGCCTTGCGCTTTTACCCATTGATCCGTGTCCAGCATTAGCTGACATTGTACATACCACTCTTCGCCCCATACCAAGTCACTATGAATAACCAAATTAGAAACAGTATTTTGTAAATATTCTAATTCTTGCGGTGTAACTTCTAATGCATTGGAAAGCCTAGCATATCGGTACAGTTGGCTAATATTTGCAATAGAACAAACCATTGTTGTTTTACTTGAATCTTTTGTTGTATCTGCGTCACTCATCATAGCCAGAGTAAATAAGCCTTCGTCATCTACATTAAAAGTGCGTTTCAGCACATTGCGAATGTGTAAACTAGCAATCTCTGTAGGCGTAAAGTCGATCGTCACACTATCATTCACGGTAAATGCTATTTCATCTAAAACAGGCGTGTTAAATAAGCGAGTAAACTGAGAAACCTCATTTTGTTCGGTGTCAACATCAATGTCAAAACCCACCACAACCGCAGCATCCTCATAAGAAAGGCCTTGTTGCTCTGCGAGTGTTAAGATCTTAGCGGTCACTGTCAGTGGGTTAATCGTAGTCTTAGATGGGTCCTCTAATTTTGTATAAGAAACTAATACTTTATCGAGGATCGTTATAGGTAAGGCTGTCGATTTATGTAACTGAACAAGATGCCAAAGTTGAATATACACTGAAGCTTCAACCATGAAAGGTACTGTATATTTGGCTAGTATATAATTAGATAGATCGATGTACTCTTCAAGTTCACTTCGACTGATACCTAACTTTTTACAAAGTACCTTAGTATCGAATAATGCTGCAGGCTCCTTCACACCATAGTATTTCGGTAAAAGTTTTTTCGCATCATCATCGATAGTACAATTCACATGCTCAATAAGGCTTTTAGCTTTGCCAGGGTCTAATTTATTGATGAAGAAGACATTAACATCGTTCAATGACGATTGACCTAAGGCATCAAAAATAGCACCCGATGATAACCTTTTTTGACTAAGTACTGATTGCAGGCGATTAAATGGCTGACAATAAAGCATCTCACGATTCATAGCGTCTTCAATATTTGTCACACCGGAACTTCCAAGCATAGCCTCCATAACTTCGTTAGAAAGAGTCAAGGTTGACAGTGTATTATCTTGATTAGCTTGGTTCAGCACTAAGTCTTTGAGGTCTGGGCGACGCGCGTCCAAATTATTTAGGAGATCAGAGCGGTTCAGTTTTTTTGCATGCTTATATAAGTCCGCTAGATAAGCAGTCGGAGAAAACATAGAAGCCACTGAATTTACAGGCGCATAACTTAAGGTATCGTCTGTAAGAAAAAAGTCTCCATTACTGGAAGATTGATAAGCTCGCACAGAGTTCATCATGCCTGTAAGTTGAGGGTTGGCACTATGCTGTGCTGTTAAGCGCTGGTGATCTAGGTACTTGACATACTGGCCAGCTTCTTTATATAGCGCTTTCGCTTCAGAGAAGGAGAGACCAGCGCTTTCTGCATCGCGACGAAAGGTATCTAAGTCCTGTGAACTAATGTCAATGGATGACGATATCTTTAAAATGCCTTTATATTTGTTAAACCGCAGTAGAGGAAACATCATTTAATTCCTTTTTGAAATGATAAATTAATATAAACTTGAAATACCTTAGAAGATAACTTCCCCACTTAAGAGTCTTACGACTTAAAACCCACACACCAGCTACCTAAAAAGGTATACAAACTCTATCACAACAACCAACAGACATTGACTAAGCCATTAAAATAATTGAACATTTCTTTTTAATGTTTGATTATGATCAAGTTCTAATCCATATCTGAAAGTATCCAGATGCGCCGTCGAAGCTTATTATTATGATTTTGGGAATGGGAGTGGCAGTAAAGAAGAAGCTGATCGTCGCGAATACAACGCCAACAATCTTCACAGGTGCAACCGTCACGAGCATGATAATAATGACAAATAAATAGTCATCAAAGTGAGCCGCATAGCGACGTAATTTTACTATATCTGGGATAATACGGTTAAAAGTCGATATCAATTTTAAACTCTTAACCAAAGCTGAACTGAACCATGAATGCCTAACAATATTGGTATTTTTCAAAAGCGCCGGTATCCTCATGGCTGGACACGTAGGTCTAACGCTGAATCAACCTTCTGAATTAATAAACTTAAACCTACTTTCGGCTATTACAGCATGTAATTTGGTTATCGAAAAAATGAAATGACAAGATTACAGTGAAATTTATAATATCAGCTCAACCGCTGGCTTAGAGCCTGTTCCTAAAATAGCTGCTTATGCCCAAGTGTTGTCGATACTGACATGACCAATGATTAGCGTATTATGAACACAACCTAAAAATTGAAA